>Ga0307517_10001449_pt1 | contig 39841 bp, 41 predicted proteins | sample 23_EM_MG_FD_194515 | JGI IMG/M metagenome (GOLD analysis project Ga0307517, IMG submission 194515) | Populus trichocarpa ectomycorrhiza microbial communities from riparian zone in the Pacific Northwest, United States - 23_EM | ecosystem: Host-associated > Plants > Roots > Unclassified | place...
AACGATGAACAGGAACAAGAACCCCAGGGAGGGGAGGCATGCGTGCCCCAGGAGAGGAGGGGAGATGGCTTAACGTCAACCCCTAGGCAGTAGCCATGATGGGGGAAGAGAGGTGGGTGGGGGATAGCGACGATGATTTCCCGTGGTGTTGAGATTTCAATCGCCGGAGGTGGAGGAGAGATGGTTCGTGTGTCCATCCCTTGGTCGGAACCCTGCCCCTTATATAGGCATCTTCCCACAACCCTAACCCTCTTGACTCATCACCTTCTGCAATATATCCTTTATGACTTATAACGAGTCATAGCGTGAAATCCATCAGTTGACTTGTTTGAGTCAACTGTGCAACATCCTTTAACCAATCAAAACTCACAACCCAAGTCATGTCCTCAAATAAGTCACATGCGTGAAACCCATGACTCATAATCTCAGTCATTTGTGAAAGTCATTACATCATATGACGTCACAATCGTGAGTCATGCAAACATCAGCCAATCATAACATAATAATGACTCGCAAGTGCGCCGTCATCTGACAACTATGCATCATGTGAGGTCATAGTGTAAAATCAACATACCGTATGACTAATAACTATTAGTCATGTGAAATCTGCCTTACTTAGTCACGATTTGTGACAACTATGGCGAGACTCAGATATTAGTAAACAAGGCTCTCCCCATCAGAGGTACAAGTCCCACAAGCCGAAGCCTACTTCAACCAAGAGTTTGGCTACTGTAATGCTAACCTTGCACAAAGGGTGACACTTTCTCACTGTGCGAAATGCTAAGCAAGATAAACAGCATGTCCGCCATCAATGGCAGAACGACACTTCATATACCGGTATCAACGACAAACATGAACCACAACCGCTGCAAGGACAGGTCAGAAACCTTTAGAAAGAAGCCGACCCGTGGGCTTAACATCAAACTCCTAGAGCGTAGCCATCAAGGGAGATGTGAGATGCTCTTTGTAGATAATAGTTTCTTGTTAGATTGAGATTTCAATCCCCGGATGGTGTAGAGGAGATGGTTCCGGCCTCTGTATAGGCTTCTCTGCAGTCCCTTACATAGGTTTAACTTCCTTAACCGTTATCCTGATAACTTCTCACATTGAGTCATATGACTTGTATGACTCATAGCAAGTCATTGTATCCAATCTATCAGCTAACCGTTGTGAGTTACTGGGCAATATCTGTTAACCAATCAGAACTCATAACTGGCTTATATGCTCAAACTGGTTACATGTGTGAAACCCATCAATCTTGTAATAAGTCCTGTACAAAAATCATTATCTCCTCTGATATCACAATTGTGAGTCCATGAAACAATACACTAATTATATCATAAGGATAACTAGCTATTGCATAGTCATGTGAAATTCTATAAGTCAAATAACTGCAGAGCATAGAACATAACAAAGGGATGACTAACCACTAATCAGTAACATAAAACCAAATTTGCTTAGACCCAATTTGTGACACTCAGTTACTAGAAACCATTGGTCTCAATCTCAAAACATCTGCCTTCATACATAGATAACTCCATAATACACTTTCATGTATTCCTTCCTCTTATACCTTAACTCTCCAGTTTGCAGAAAACAATCAACCAGTAATTACTATTCATGTTTTGTATACTGAGATTCCTCTTCCACCTATTATTCCTCGAATTCCTACACTTACTTTACTTTTTTTCTTTTATTTCATATTCTATTTATTTCCTTAATTTCTTTTTCCAATTATCAACTGTACAGTTCAGCAATGGAAGAACGTGAACCATGTGGCACAGAAGAATGCAACTGTGGCTGTGCAAACATAATGCCAAGCCTGCCAGTGATAGGGTGTGAAGTAGGCCAAATAATAAAAAAGATAAAATAAAGTTTCTTAATTATATACAATTGTTTGCGAATCTGACACTTTGCGATAGCTCCAATATGTTTTAGTAACGTTTTCTTTGAAGTCTGCTGTCCCATAGGCATATCCCTCGCGATATGCCGTCATCATACACTCTGTCCGCACCCAAAACTTCCAGATCAATGTTGGTTTGACAGACTTTAAGCATTATGGGACCATTTTGCGCCAAGCCTTGATATTATACCCGCATCTTTGACGTGCATACCGTTTTACTGCTCCCTAATAGTACTCAATAAAATTGAGTTTGCAATGATATTTGGGAAAAAGCACACCAAATCACCTCTTGCTTCGACTTCCTCTTCCACCCTACTTTTTTGAGTCTTAAAATCTGCCTCCTGTGCTATGAGTGCTCTAGCACTACATGTACCACTATTCAAGCATAGCTTATTTTTTTTCCCATCTGGTTTTCTGCATTGAACATGTAATCTTGGCCTCTATAATCTGCCCTCTTGAAGGACAATTTGTAGCCCCTTTGGTGTACTCAGACCTGACCATTTGTGGTATCTCTTCCATCAAAGTATTGATCCCTGGTCCAAGAATTGCTTGTTCCCCTCTAGGCCGCAAGTTCATCATACAAGCTCGAAGTGCATTATTTGAGTATGCTGAATCACTCGTAGAATTGTCAAAAAGAAACAATGCTTGGCAACCAGGGAAGGCAGACTCAAAGATAGGAATAGCTAGCTTCAAAACCTAGTCAACAAGTTGGTCTCCATCCCACCAAGTATCACCTCCATACACAATTGAACAGGCAGCGAGAGAAGGATCCAAACGGTTTGAACCCTCATCTGTCATTCCATATTCAGATACCAGCAGGTGCTTGGCTTCGTTAGGGATCTGTAGTCGCCCTCCTGGTGTGACAAAATCGGACACCATGATTCCCTTACCACGTGTTTTCTTTCTGAGAGGGACTCCATTATTCTTTACCCATACCTTGGACCTTCCATCATTGGCATTGAATGTTGATTCATCATGCACAATTGGAACAATTGGCCTTACACCTGTGGGCAGGTTTGGAGGATAGACAATATGAATCTCCTCACTTTGATCATTTTGAACCAACTCCCAATGTGTCATACAATCATCTGGAGCTTTCAAGCTAGGCAAAAATTGCTCATGCCTGTAACTAACAACATCGGCCCTTTCATAACCGTCTTTGTATACTCCTTTCCGAACATCACGCAACTTATAGCTCATTTCATGCAACCACTTGACTGCTGTCTGATTACTAAGTGTATCTTGAAGTTCATTTCGAGTCTCTGCAAGTTTGGCTAATTGTTGTGCGGTCTCTGGTGAATATGGTTGAGGTGGATTCTTTAGTTCTAGCTGCTCCTCAAAATGGAGAATTCCAGTTTCCCAATATGCAGAAATCGCATACGCAACACTCTGACCAGTAATTGCATCACCCACTCCTACCAAAGATTCTCTCAAAGCCAACTTTGTTCCCTCATCATCACGTAATCTATGTAGCATTTGTGACTTGACCTGATTTGTAGATGTGATATTGTGACTGTTGATCCAGGTTCTCTCATTCTGGATAATTCAATTCCGTACTCGGTTTCCATGGCCAGCAGTGGCTGCAATAAATGATGCTGATTCTTTCCGTGTTTTCTTCCAGAATGGTCTCTGCATTCCATCTTTTTGAAAGTGAAGAAACTCCTGTACTTGCAAATGATGTACAAGATCTTGACCTTTAGGCTGTGGGCGTTTGGATCTCAAGAGTCTTTGCATATCCCCAATTCCTATCGGATTTGTCAGTTATCATGATCCTGACTGGAGAGTATATCCTATAATCGACATACCTTTGGTTAGGATCCGCCCCTGATATTGTGTTCCTTGTTATTTTGATAATACTGGCCAGTTTGCAACTCTCTCAGCCAAATCCTCTTCCTCAGTTCTGGTCCCTTCCTCCTCACCTGGCAAATTCTCATTATCCCGCTCTGGCTCTTCTGGCCCACTGACAACTGGCTCCTCTCTCATAACCTCCTCCTCCTGCACTGCTATCCAGTCAGATTCCCCTTCACCATACTGCTCAAATTGTAAGTCTTCAGCTCTAACTACCTCAATTAATACAGGATTACTCCTTTATTGTGCCTGCTTTTTCCGCCTCCAGATTGTCTGTCAACATGGAGCCTTTCCTCCTCTCCCCCCCTTGCTCTCGAACTCCTTTACTACTAGGAATTTTGATAACAAATGAGTTAGCTTTGTGCCTTGGTATTATTTATATCTATAGATTAGTAGTAAGCGTAGTGTTCATTACGGGGCCCCGTTTCTGACAAATAGGGCGCCAAGAGCAGGTTATTAACTGCATATTAAAGAAGGAATCGTCCAAATCAGACCAAAACTGAGTGAGATAGAGCTCTGTGAAGTTGTCTAACTTCATAGAGCTCTATCTGAGTCAGTTCTTGTCCGATTTGGATGATTCTTTCGACCAGTTAATCAGAATAACCTATGTTATTTTGTCCCTGCTCCTCAGAAACGGGGCCCCGTAACGAAGCCTAAGTAAGCATAGAAACTTACCTGCACTATTCTGCATTTTACTACTATTAATTCCACTACTCACGGGACTGTGGGCTCCACCCACTGGTCCCTCATTAACTGCTCTGGGGGTCGATCACCCAGTCAGCCCGCAGCATGACTTTGTTGTATTCACTTTTTGACTCGTGTCATTTCGCATTCGTTGATTTCCGCTATTGATTGTTATCACTGCAATCCCTATTCTTACATAATTATTATACTATACTTATGTATTATTTTAAAATTCTGTCGCTTTATTTATAATTAGTCATCACATTCATGTTGCATTTTAATGCCAAGAGTACAAAAATTACACCAAAACCTGAGCTTTTCAAACAAGTATACCATTTATTCCCTATGCTTTTACAAAAATTAACAAAACCCTACTTTTATTGTAATTCACTTCTGCTCTATTCCCGCGGTTTTTTCAAATTATTTAGTAAACTATTGGGTTGGTTATACTGCTTTGAAAACACCCCTGAATGAGGTTCATGTTTACCTCTTATCGCACTATAAAAAACAACCCAAAATGTCAAATCTTTTAATAAATTTGTTATTATTTGTGTTTTATGTTTGATTTATCTCTTAGAATCAATATTTTATTTTCTTTAATATAAAATTTCTCACAAAACTATCAATTTAAAAAATAATTCAAAATTCAAATATTCAAAAAATAATATTTTTATCATTTACTTTTTTGAATTCAATTCCTTTCTTTTATTACACAGTTTGCTTTGTTTAATCAATAATTATTTTCTACCAATGAAAGCCCTTACTGAATCTATTCTTAATACTCAATCTTCTGTTTTATTCCAATAATCATTTTTGAAACCCCAAATGACAAAAATCCATTTTCTTAATCATTTCTATTTGCTATTTTTTTCTCTATCCTTTTTGTATTTAAATCAATACTAATATTTTTGCAATTTGTATTTGATATACTTATAGGTAATACCAATGTTTAGCTTTTAGAGCATGCAAATAATCTGATTATACTTGTTGCGAACCTGATCAAGATAGATTTGGTTGGCCTAAGAACAAAATAAAATGACATGTTAACTATTCATTTTTTCAATCTTAACAGTCTGCCACGAGAAATTTAACTTCATTGAGTTCTTCAAATGAGACTACTTAATACAATGTCTAATTTTTAACCCTTTTGAACTATATACACAGAATATCTTACTGTTTAAGTTATTTCAATCCTAAATCTAATCCATCCACCCTCAAAGCAAAATAGCTATTAAAACTAAACTTTTAGTTTATTAAATAGCGACCTATGAAATTTGATCTAATATATTATTAATTAAGTATTTTAAAACTCTAATATTATCTTTTAAGCTATTTCTGACTATACACATATGAGTTATAAGTGGTGAAACTTTTTATAATACTTATATTATTATAATTATTATATAACTTAAGTATATATAAAATATTCTAAAAGCTTCTTTACTTGAATTATATAAATTTAAAATATGTTTAAATAGTTTTCAATTACACAAGATAAATAACACTTTCAATAATATTTCCTACTTCTATTCTCTCAACATCTTTCCTGCTTTCCCTTTACATTTCTCCTCACAATTTGCTAAACTGCTCTGCTCCCATAATGCTCTTCAATAATCAGACTACTGCCCAGCCATAGATTATATTTCTGTCAAAGCTGCAAGTACTATCTGATGGATTTGAAAAACAACTTATTATTTATCCACAAGTAATAATGTTTCGAAATGGCATTTCAAAGTAGCTCTGAATTCTAGCAGCTAAAAAGAATGCTAGTATTCTTATTCCAAGTAGCCAGTCTATACAAAGAAAACAGGATATACAAAATCAGTTCTGTATAAAAGGCCTGCAATAGAAGGCTTTTTACATTTGATTTGACAATCAGGAATTCTAGTACTATTCATGAATTCATTAGGCAATGCAATTGAACAACAGGGCCAAGAGATGGTTGGTTGGCATACCTATGCCGTTTATTACATTTATTGTATTCTTCCATTTTATTATCTAAGTTTTATTGCAGGAATAAAGCGCTGTGACTCCTGCTGTGGTATTACTTTAGTAAAAGCGTTAATTAACACACTTTAGTAAATAAGAGAACAAATCACAAAATTAGCGAGATTTGGTTGTGAGGTAGAGGCAATAATAGATTCAGATGTCAGGAAATGACCTGAAAGTGTATTCACCATCAGGTTGAAGTTGAAGGAGATTTGTGTAATTGGGACTAGCATGTGGGGTTGATTAAGCTACACTTTTAGTTTATCATCAGACTTTGCTAATATTATTGTATTTCTAATATATACATTTTGAAAAATCTAAAATTCTTTGTCTAAAGTATATGGAATAAGTGGCTTAGAGAGGTTAAATTGGAACCTGAATGTGAGTGTCTCAAGTGAACTAATTACTTGCGGATAATGACAATTACATAGTTGAACTACATATCCCTCCAGGTCTGGAGAGGGCTTTTGCTAGTATTAAAATAACCATGACAGGGGTGATGGTCAAACACATGACCTCCAGAATCAAGTCATGTTTTATCCCAACTGGGCCATCCCAGCCGTGGCTGAAGGGCACCATTAGCTTTATACTGTGAAGGTAGGGTAACCCCATGTCTAAAAAATAGGCGGGAAAGCTGAGCTTTCCCCATGCCCAACAGGTCCCGGGTTGCAACGACCGTTGTTGTATTGAATGTATTCAAGAAAAGACGCAGTCACGATTTCTCCGGTCCACACGGCCTCACTCGCCCCCGCATCACTGTCACATTACTGCTACATCCCCGGCTGACAAACCCCTTGCGGCCAACCATACCAGATACTCGAGTATAGAAGGACGCTCCAACATCCGGCACAGGGAGGGATATGGGGAGAATGGAATGGGGCACCCGTTAAGGCTCCCAGCCACGACCAATAGAGTGCCTGTTTGTTTTACAAGATTTACGATCATTATTGTAAACTATTATCACCTCTCCCATGTCACATTTAAGATATCCACTTCATGCGTAGACCCTTCCTTGATCATACAACCCTTCAGATGGTCTCTCGCCTTGCGGTATTTTACAGAACTCCCCGGGCGAAAGTAATCTGAGCACAGATTGTCCTCTCTTACTTTATTAACCTTTAGAATTAGGGGTAAAGAAGAGAGTAATGCGAACCCTGGCTGCTCTAGATCCATTTCTCCATTACAGGAAGTCATGCCCTGATCAGTGTGGCTTTAAGCGAGTAACTAAAAGTGATCTTCGTGTTTGAAAAGGCGCAATTTTCAAAACTGACGATAGTCAAGCGGAAGCCTGTTCTTGCACCATTGTTGCCCGTTTATTTATTTATAATGATTCACCCTCCAAACACCTACCTATTCCGAAATCCCTCAGGTCCTCGCCGTACATGTAGTAGGAACGGGGAGTAAAGAAAAGCAAAGATACCATTTAGAAGACATAGAATATGATTGAAAACAAAAAGGAAAAGAACTCCTTATTGACCTAACCGAGTCCCGTGCATCCCCCTAGTCCTGTCCAAGTCCTTTGTGTCCAAAGGGCTCCTATCCCATCCCCCTCCCACCTGTTAAGAGAAAAAAACAATACTCCAGGAGCCGGACAAGAAAGCACAGAGAAACAAAGCAAGAGGCAAATGAAAGAAAAAAACAAGATCCTAACTAATCACATACATGAACAATAAATTCAGAAGGCCCGTCGAAGTCCACACTGTTTCCCCCCCCTTCCAATTCATAGAAAGCTGGAGGGAGAAATATTGAGACACAGGACATAAAATAAAGGAAAACAGAAGGACCGACCAACTAACCATACGAATGATATCGAAAAGCCAAGCCACTTATCGGCCTAGCCATCCAGCTCGCTTTGCCTCCTCTTTCTTCGGGGAAAGCTTCCCGGTTTCCTTCTCCCAGACAATCTTGGCCTGTCTTTGTGCTTTCTGCACGTATTCTGATTTGCCGACCGAGGGGAAGTATTGCTTTAGACTGATAGACTTGGTTCCATGGTAGAATTTCGAAACACCCTTTGTAATCTCCTTCGCCTTAGCCACCATAGCTTCCTTCGCCTCCAGAGCCTGCTTCCCTGCAATGTCGGTCAAGTCGTTTGCAATTTTGTCCGCCTCGATCATGGTCTGCTCCATTATGATCTGGATCTCCGCCTTTTTCTGTTCTACCGCCTTGAGCCATCCCGAAAGCTTCAACCAAGGTGACCCAAAGTCAACTTCCAATGTCTCGCTGATCAAGGGCGCGCTCCTGGTCGAAATCGAAATCTTCACCAATCCCCAAGCCTCCTCACTATCCAGCTCCAGTGTATACACACCCTCCAGAGGCTTTGAGAGTTCGGAAGATATCCCCTCTCCACCACGGGTGACCTCGACGAATAAAGTAGGTGGCTTTCGGAGTAGTAGGTACTTTTGTGGAGGACGTATGATAAGGTGGTTATCTCCAATAACATGAACAGTGAATTGATCGGATTGATTCAATGTCAAAGAGTTTGGGTCGAAGACAAGACTAGATATATCGTCCTTTGGGCCACACGACGATGTTGTAGTGATACTCGACGAATGTTGAACTGCGGTGGAGAGTGAGGTAATAACGGAGACCGCAGTAGGGGATACCACGGTCGAGGTTGTTATCTGTGAAACGGCTTTTACGACTGGAGCAAGAGCTTCATCGGTGGGAATCGGCGACTTGAACTTCACACACGCAATGGCAAAGGTTGCCCCAGCTAGACCACACACGAATATCCAGCCCACGAGGAAGACTTTCCACAGGTCTTCGCGCTTCTGGTCACGGACCCAATACAGACTGCTCGAGGCGTTTAGGGTTGGCCGTTGGGGTGCCTTTTCTACATCTCTCAACAACGTGTTAGTGGAAACAATGGAGGACACAGATGTTCGTAATCCGCCAACTGGGATTGGCGCATTCTCCCTATCGGATTTTGGAGAGATACCGGTAACGCAGGCCAGGTTGCGGTTCATCTGGCGAACATCAAGATTGAGGAAGGTATTTAGATCAATAGGCAACCGCTTATGGACGAGGTAGCCATATTTCGAATCAGATTGCGACTCAAGACACATGTGCACACTTCGTGTATCGAGGGTGTAATTTTCTGTGACTTTGTGATAGAGCGGATCCTGAGAAATAACAAGAGTTGGAACGGAGTGACGAGCCATGAAAGCTCTTGCGTATACTCGAGTCAACTTCCTCTGATTACTATCGTCTTCTGAACAGAAGACAACCGCCAGGTGAGGCAATTTCCAGCCAGGACTTTCAAGCTGAGGACCGTTATCACCGTAAGAGGACGACACGGATTGGTTACCATTTAGCCACAAGGATAAAGTGTCTGGCCGACCTTCTCTCTTGGAGGCTCTCGCTGCGGTGCATACGTCAACGGCCATCTCTACGCCAAAGGACTCCACAAGCTCGACTTCGGGTGAACAGCTGCGAGCCCCAAAAGATGAAACGGGTATGACATTAAAACGTGAGCCCTTGGAGCTTTCCCATGAGCAGGAAGAGCTAGTTGATTCAGTGACAGGGACAGCTAATGCACCACCTAATTTCGTAGTTATCTCATCCTTCGCAGACGTAGCTCCGACATACAGGATGCGGAAAGGCTCTTCCATAACAAGTTGATGCTTGCTCATAGTTTGCCGCACTGTAGCGAAGAGTTTGGCAGGAGGAGGTTCGTCAACCCTTAGGTGCTGGCTGATGTCCATGGAATCGGCTTCGTTGAATTCAATTACACGTGAGCTCACGGAAATCTGTTCACCGACGAAGTCTTCTGGTTCCTCGAAAACCACTTGTTCCGAGCCAAAACGCTCGTCTTTGAGGGTCATCCGGCTTTTGTCGAGGTGCTGTTCATCATGGAAACCGTATGCAGGAATGCCAGAGCTAGGATCGGAACGAGGCGAGTCGTCAGGAAATTCAGCAAGAGACTCGCCATCCTCAATAGACATATTATCTTCGCTGATATTGTCTCTAAGCGAGGTTACGGATGAAGTATCGTCCTCGTCGTCAGAAGTCTCAGTAGACCTAGAGAGGATGTCATAGTCCTCCTCTAGTGGGACGCTGCCGCCATCTTCCGAGTGGGTCGGCATTTTTATTGTCGAAGGCTCAACCGAACCAAGGCTCCGTACAGGATGAGGTTTAAGTAGGGGACGTGGGAGCTCAGACGAGGTTACGGGGGTGTAGTGTAGCAAGACGGAGGAAAAGTGGCGCCTTGTTTTGGTCAGCAAAAATGAATGACAACTCTGAGTGTGCAGCGTATTCCAGAAGTGGAGTGAACGGAGGGGAACGAAAGGGATTAGGGTGGAGTACCTTTTCTGTAACGCAACAAACAGGAGAATAGTAAAAAAAGTGAAAGTGAGAGAAGCTGAGAAGGGGGTTGAGGTTGCGGTTGTATTAGGGTAGGAGAGAAATGGAGGGTTGAGTTGGTTGAGGAGGGAGAGGAGGAGGAGGGGCTTGCCTGTCTGGGTATGTGAATCTCTGGATTGATTGGTACGAGGTCTTCGCCCACCTGCAAGGTTCCTCGGGCTCAGTAGAGACGAGCGCACAAAGGACTGCAACAATGCTCGCTTCGTTGAGTCAACCAATATTTAGAGAGGGAAAAATTGGCAGAATATTTGTAGCGCACAGGGGGATTCTGCTCATGTGTTTTGTCCGACGGCAGGAGACGCTGGACAAGGCAGTCAGGCACCGGGCAAAACAAAACGGGGACTATCGCTTTATTCGTTTTTTTCTCTCCTGAGTCAGGAGAATAATTCGATGAAAGTCCGGACAATGAGGAGAGTTACTCCAAGATGGTAGCAAGCCCACAGCAGCAGCAGTAATAGCAGATTTCAGAGAGGGCCAGTAGATGAGCGGGGGAGTATTCTGTGGTTGCTATTTTGTGATTGTGGTGGGGTGGAGAGCGGTGGTGAGTGGGGAGTTTGGGGAGGTAAATAAGAGGAGCAGAGGCGGGGTGGTTATGGTGGGATGGGTGGATGGATGTGGATGTGGATGGCGTTCAGAGCCAGTTTCCCAACCCTGTTGTAGTACCGTAACTTATATGTACCGCACTGGAAAGGTAAGTCCACCGCTTTATCGATCACTGTCCCTTCCAATCCTCAGCTCTGTGAGTTGCAATACCGCTATGATAAAGGAGAGTGAGGCCTCCAGTCTGGTCTGCTGTTCTTTTGTTGCATACAGACCCAGCTCTCTTTCTCTTTTGCACTACGGTAGGTCCTCCAGTGGGCTTTGGAGGGGTAAAAAGTGACCTATTCGAGTTGTATAGCGTGTCTCACCTTCCCCTATATGGCTAGTATCTCGGGCCTCATGGATAAGGGTTACTCGAGCACTGTAACTCTCTGGGATGTCGGTATGACACGGTACGGTATTTCTCACTTCCTTCGCTGTAGGCGTGAACACGTTTCCTCCTTCAAGGGACTCGAGAGAATTCCGGGTGACAAAACGGTTCATGGAAATGGAAGGACAGCTCGCTAAGTTGACTTATATAGCAATGGCCCATGAGTCCATGACTCTATGACTCCTCTCTTGTTTATTGTCCTTAAATTAAAATGTAACCGGGTGATGCCACCAGCCAACCATTCACCTTGCCTCCACTCCAGTCAGAAGCAAACCCCAACCATGTGACGGAAAACACTAGGCAGACTTGAGGCTCTTAGGGTCAGGGGTTGAAGGTTGATTTGTCAGCAAATAATATCTTGTGTATGATATGATACCGGTACGAGATGTACTCGTACCAGCACTGCACAGTGCATTCAAGCATCGCAATGTCACAGCCATACCATCGAAGCCGAGATCCTACTGTAACCCAAAAAAGATATTTCTTCAGTGCTATTATGCCCCCTCATTCCACCCCAGCCCTCGGATCCAATGCACCACAAAGCTTTGATCACAATACGTGCCATACATATTCACTCAGCACGGGATAATACTTGAATCCATTTTCATGCCATCCGTGAACCTTCAAAGCGCTACGGTTTACATTCATGTCATGTGTGTTTTGTTGATGAGATCAAAGCCTATTATCTTTATTTGAATTCACCAGCCTTGCTTGTGCTGGCGATTTAGACGCAGTATTATACAGTACAAGATCGCCCAACATCGCCCCCACGAAGAAGAAAAAATGAACACCCATAATCGCTAGCTATACCAACCCGTTCCAATTCCACCTCTATAAAGCTCTCGTGACTACCCCATTGTTTCCCCTCTCAAACCTGCCAGAAGATAAACCCTCCACTCCTTGTCCCAGCTGTAAAAACCTACCCAAGAGAATTGAGAAAGCCCAAGGCTCCCTCCCCTCTCCCCCCACCGCACCGCCAAGTTTAAAATATGAGAAAAGAAGTGGAAATAAAGACCCGAAGGAGAAGAAATGGGAAAATCAAGGATATCCCTGCAGACATCAGCAACCCCGCTAAGATCCACAGAACGGAATATGACACCAACGTCGGGATAGAAAACAGAGCAGGGTTGACACTTCCACCACTATACATATAAGGGAGAAGAGAATTCGTGCAGCGATTCTTACAACAACTGGAAGCACAATTGAACGGAAATTATTTAGAAAGTGGGCATGGGTAAAGAGGGGGAAAGAAATATAAAGAAATACCGAAAGAAGGAAGCAAAGGAAATCGTCGTAGACAACACTTGACAAAACCAAAAAGAAAAAAGGGCAATACACAGACTCCGGATGCAGTTGTAATCCCGATTTTAGCTCTCCACGTGCACCTAGTGGCAAGATGCGGCTTGGGCCATTTCATCGTTTTTCCATCATTCGGAAATCCATCCGCCAGCAACATTAACCCACTCAGCCAGACAACTACCCTGTTTGCCCTCAACATCGACAATGTCGGTGTCGCATCTACATCGGCACCCAACACCGTTCTTCTTCTCTGAGTCCCAGTTTTCCCAATAATCGTCTTCCTCCTTTGCTTTTTTGGGATCAGTAGTTGTCTTTTCGAGCCACTTGGGTCTTGCAAGTTGCCCCCCTGGGGCGTTAGCCGGGCAATGCTGAATTGTAGTGTGTCGGTATCCAAAGTCACGGAAATAGTGAATATCGGACGGCTCAAGAAGGACGCCGGTTGCTAGAGAATGGATAGGAGCATCTCCCCACTGTAAAGATAGTCAGCATAAGGGAAGCTAAATTTGTAAAACTACTGGCGAACATACCCTTTCGGTCCAGAAACCGCCGCTTCTATCCATAGTCTCGAAGAACTTCTCGTACTTCTCGCTCCGGAAGAAGTCTAGTCTAGCAATTTCAAAATTGCTCCAGAAATGGCACATATTGTAGGCCTCTCCCTCCATTGCATCACCATCAACAATAGGCCATTTCTCACCAGCAGTGTTGACATTATCAATTGTGGGCTCTTCTCTGTTCTCCTCCGGTGGTTGGTGAGGGTCTTGCCTCGGTTCTGCGAACATTGACCAAAGACCCGTGGTTGGAAGGTTGTTGTTCCTCTTGTACGCAGATGCATATCGGAAAATGTTAGGGACAGTCTCCTTCAACTCTTTGACAGCAATGGTAAATCCGTATGTCTTATTATGTCGTTGCATGTGGAGAAATGGGTCGCTAACGGTCCTGATCAGTACCGAGTGGTTAAGCCGGGGAGGTTATTACATACTAGGTAATATCGCAGAAGTACTTGATCTCTGGCTCCAATCTCCAGTACCATTCGTATTTGGCAAGTAGCTCATGCTTGTAGAAGAAGCTAGTACGGAATAAACGTCAGAATAATGCGGGTGGAAATTTCGAGGCACATCGAAGAGGAATTATCTATACCCGGAATAAAAACGACACATGTGATGGTAACTAGCCATACCACCGTACATGATAGCAGCATCTCCTTGTTTCGCGATCGACTCGGTGGCCTCATCTTTATCAACCCAATCCGGGAAACCCCACATTGTCTTCGGGATCGATCCAAATTCTACTGTTCCGCTGGTGTAATTGACGATGGTCGACTTGAAGGTCTCATTGAACTCCTCATCGTTGAGAAATACATAAGGATAGTTGTACCAGCGGTTGAAATGACGTTCTATCGATTTTACCGATTGGATAACGCCCTCCAACTCGCTATTTCTAGCCAACACAACGAATGCTGCATTCACTCGAGGAGTATCCGTTACTAGTTCTAAACATCCCTCAACGAAGGGCTTATCATAAGCTTCCGAAATTTTCCTGCAAAGATAGTTAGACTCAGAGCGCATACTACTGGTCAATTGTCTCCTAACGATGAAATCAGAACGAAATATTACCTTATCGCAGGAGGAGAGCTCGAAGGGATCAAGATTGAAGTACGATTGTCCGGATGTCGGGAAAACAAAAGTATTATGAGTAGGACTACCGTTACCGGAAACAACAACACAACTCCCAGCGGTATGGATATCGATGAATTTCCTTTTAACCGTATACGTCGCCGCAGAAATGATAGCCGGGGCGGAAGATGGCCCTTAGATATACCTTCAAGTGAAGGAATGGCAGCTTTCGAGGGAATCCGCCGAACGAGTTGGCTTACCAACCCCATAGCGGGCAATCGGTGAAAAAGGGGAAGGGGAAAGATTGATGGTAATGGAAATTATATATGGCGGGGAAATCGGCGGTAAGTTATCGAATAAAAGATAGCCGTCCCTGATGAGATGGTGCGGTAAGAAACAAAGGTGATTTGTGGTATAGATAGGCCTATTCGAAAGAAAAGCGCTCATGAAAAAAAATCTTACCGAGCCTTCGTAACTCCTGCTATGAACGGGAGCAAAACCAACACTTCACCGGGTATAAAGTGTGGATTCCTCAGAAGGCTGGCAGGGGACAGCAAAAGAAGGTGGAAAAAGACCAGCGCCCCAGACTGGTTGAAGGAGAAAATGCCCGATAGTTCTGGAGAGAGAATGGGGGAAAGGAGAAAGACTGCAATTTGAGCAGGAAAAAAAATCCAGCGCTGCCGGTCTTTAGGGGAAAGGAGCGAAGGTGTTGAGGCGACAGGCAAGCAAAATCTTACGGAGGACGAATCGAGTTAGCCGGCTCAAGCTTCTCCGTTGCCGCCAAGACCTGCAAGGTATGCACGGTAGGAAAAGGAATGTATCTTAAAAAGAACTGGAAGACTAAAGATATTTGCCACTTCTCTTTGAAAAATGTAAATTTAATCTGAGAAGACTTTAGCAGACGGGAAAATCAAGAGAAGTCTGAGGCGCATGTTTCCTTGTTTTTGCCTCCGTTTTGTACTGCGCCTCGTCGCCAGAAAGAGAGAAAAAGTAAATGAGGAGCCTGTGCAGTCAACACATATTATCACTCGGTCTTGGCTTGGGCCACTAAAATCTGACCCTGCCGACTACAGCTTTAAGCAGTGCCATACTATCTAGATCTTAACGGAAAAGGGCGCTGACGGATAGTTAGGCTTTTTCTAAATCTATCTTAACTGCTTGATTTTGCTATAGAAGCTCCTGGACCCTCCTAACAGCACGGCAACATCACACACTCCACACAAAGAACGAGATACCGCTAGCTATTGGCAAGGTGTAGGTGGTCTGGGGATATAAACTGAAATTGAAACTAGCTACAGTGTAAAGAGCAAAAGCATGGGTCGACACAAATTTCCCATCGTAGCCACATTGGAAGAAGATTTTTTCCCCCTTTGTGAGTACTAGACATAACATCTTATGCCTCTGGTTCTCCAAGGTCGATGCATGCCTCCGGTGGTGATCCTTTTGGCTGGACAATCATGTTAGCCTTAGATTGAGAGCCGCTACAAACGAAAAATCGAAGGAACAACCTACAAGACTTAGCGGACCCCATGATATACAGCGGCGCTCCATAATCCTGGGCATTGGGCTTATCATTTCCCGGGGAGGGCTATCCATGACAGGACTGAGCGCAATTCGGGCAGGTATCGTGGGTGGATTCGCAACTCTCTCGTAGTTACCAGCAGCATCAATACTTCCACCTCGCTTTCCTGGGAAACTAGCAGCCCTCCTTCTAACAGGAAGTGAGGTCTCAGGTGCATGGTCACTCAATTCGAGCAATTCCATTACTCCAGGGCTCAAAGGAACAGATTCCCATTCCGGCTTAACCGCTGCTCTTTCTCCAGGATCCTCGTACAAGTCGAAAGTGCTAGTTGTAAACCGGTCGGGAAGTTTGCTGCGCTGGCGGGGGCGGGTGTTTGGAACTGTTGCGGCGTGGGGAGTGCCTCCGCGGCCATACATACTTAGGCGAGAGAGGGCCTCAGTGAGTTCAGGGTCGCTCTTTTTAAGAGTCCCAGTTTGCTTCGGTTCTCCAGTGGGACGGGTGCGAACAGTTACTCCGTCTGAAGTAATGAAGAAGTCGGTTTGACCGCTCTGCCAGAGAGGCGTCGAGGCCTCGACTAGCCAGAGGGGAAGGTTTTCTTTATTTCCCTCTGAGACGTCTTGTATCGGAGGGTTTGGCATGCCGGGCATTATGATACTTTGGTTGCTATTGAACCTTAGATGTGGTGTGGAAGGAAGAAAAACGGAGGGGGATGGGTAAACGGGAAGGTTACCTGGCGAAGGAAAGGCTACTAACATAATAATTATGTGGTGGTTGCAGGTGTGGCTGAGAGACTGTGCGGGAGATAACTTGGGACGTAGGGTAGGTTATGTTTGTTGCGCTGATCGATTTGATATCATATCTTGGGTCGGAGGGGTGGAGGGGAGGTGAGGGCTAAAGAATTGGGGTTTCGTCAAGAGTAAACAATGTCAGGTCGATAATTAATTAGAAGTAAATATTATCATGGAAGTTGGAGATGCGTTACCTTTTACGGTTGAGCAATGTGCTAGTTTTCGTTTTACTAGGGGGGCTAGCTTTGGCTTGGGTGAGAGATTATGATCCACACTAAGACTTTTGGTTTGATTCCTTATCATACCCTTCTGCCGCAATAACGCATATTCCACCACCACCGGGGCCCAGGGAAAAAATGGGAAAAATGGAGGAAAGGAAGACCCAAAAGCGACCTTGAATACCTGAATAAGTAGTGGCATTCGGATGCCTACCGGCACTAAATCAACAACAATGTCCTCTCGATATAATGTTGTAAATGGATGAGGTTGTTAAGAGTCGGTTGCTGAGGGAGGGCGGACCAACCCGGCTGTGGTAGGTACGTATATATACAGTGCAGTACTGTTTTCAAGCATGGGGACCCTTACCCTGATAAAATCCTGAACCTCCTTTCAGAGCCTCAGAGGGAGCGAAGTCAAAAAAAAAAAAGCCCGATCCTGCTGCACGGTCCTAGCGGCAAAATTCGTCTGTACTCCCCACATTTTACACTATAAATGGCTGATTTTAGGCACTCACGGCTTATCTAAAAGCAATATAGAATTAACTAAACTAATGCTATGGCGCAGGCAATTGCCCAGACTTTCTGGGTAGAAATTATGAGAATTTTCCCACTTCGATATGAGGGCTCAGAGCTTGGGATCCAGGTTGGATACTATTGCAATGTCTCTTTTGTATAGGAAGTTCATATAAGATAGAGGTGCCTTTTACCCACCATCATTACTCTTGGTACTGAACCGCGGGCATTTACTAAAGGAGTTTGTCACTTATGCATAATAATATCTCGATGGCTCTAAAAGCTCTAGCAGATTTTGGGGGGTTTTCGTAATCGGCGGAGCTGAGAGCTAGTGAAGCGAAAAGGCCTATCCTCGTGTAAAATGGGGGGATGTCGACGAATTTTGTCGCCAGGATCGTACTCTTCGTGGTATCATACAGTGGCAGGTGGTACCGGTGCTCTCTCGCTCTCAACCATGTTCGAGGAATGCAACCTCTCCCGGATTCCGCAGGTCCAGCCAGAGGGCAGGGCTGAGTGGCTCTCACTTCCACATTACTACGCCAAGACTTTATTTAACTTATCGGGCTGATCTTCAACATCAGCCCGCTGGCATATGAACATCCCCCAACATCACCTTCCAAAAAGAAAGCTCTTCCAATTGAGCCCCTCAAGCAAACATGTCTAAAGGCCTCAAAAACCTCACATACGGTATCCGCGATTCTCTCCACCGCAGGGAACCCAATCGATACTAATACTACACTACAGAAATGGAGGAGCCAGCGTTCCTCCGGCGGCTCCGACAACAGCATTCCGGCGGCGGCGGTCCAGAACGATATATCGCACCACGGAACAAGAAACGGCCTACGGACGAAGATGACGATGCGCCTACGTATGTGCTCGACGAAGGGTCTGGGGAGACGCTGTCGAAGGAAGAGTTCGACGCCATGAATAATAGGGAGATCGTAGAAGGGAGAGATGGAGAGGAGGGGGTCGGTATCGTCAAAATCTCTGAGGAAAAGCCGGCAGCTGAAAAGGTGAACATCACAGAGATTGGTGGGAAGGGGAAGAGGCGAAAGGTTGCGAAAATAATTGGTGATGGCGATGAAGATGATGCTGTAGAAAAGGATGGGGGTGGTGATAAGGGGAACGAGAAAGAAGGAACCATAAAGAAAAGGAAAGGAAAGGCAGGTGGGAAAGCTAAAAAGGCCGTCAAACTGTCCTTCGGCGATGACGAGTGATTCCATTGGAGGTTCGGAACACCCAGATTCTTCAATTCTCCCAGATTAATTACTTGGGTGGACTAAGCGTTATCGTTTTTGGGAAGTCTGGTGGGTTCAGGGTTGGAGAAAGTTAGGATTTAGGGAGGCTCCTGCGCTAGGCTTGCTGGCGTCGCTTGTGTGGGTCTCCTAATACGTCCATTGGGAGTTGTCGGCGAAGGTATTTGTTGTACTAGGGGATTAGTTATGATTGGAAGGATTGCGGAGGATCGTGGTAGTCTGCAGAAGCGCAGTTGGCGATGGAAGATCTGACAAGACTTTCTCAAGAGTATCGCGGTAGCCGAAGCTAGCTGCGCACGGCTACTGTAGTACGGAGGTAGGTCAGGTGAAACCAAGGGCCACCAAGCTACCGCTTTCTTGTCATAATTGCACTCGAGACCGTGCTAGACTTCCTGTCTTCGTCAAACCATAAACCCGCCGCTATGGCACCAGCATCTAGGGTCCGCGCATATCACACCTCGAACATCCACTCCACCACGCAATCGCTTAAGGAATTCTGTGAATCTGAGACGCACAAAGAATTACTCCGGAAAAAGTGATCCAATAACGCCTCTACTATCTATTCCTGATTTTAACGTCGCCCGTGTATATCATAATGCACTTGCACTTTTTGCTTGTTTTGCTCGAATAGTACTCGAGTACCAGAGTGCTTTGCCACGCTCGTTCGTGTTATAGGCAAAGTATCAGTTTGTAGAGTCAACAAGTGCCTCTACAAGAGCCTTACGCCATTGCAAATAGTGCCCGCCCCCTGTGAAGCATGCATAGTGCGCCGTATACCGGTATCCCATAAATCTCTCAGTCGGGTACCAGTACTCTAGTTCCCTATAGCAGTACTACGGACACGGCTAGCTGCTACCTACGCTATCATATCCCTACTTTGGTGCCGCATGATTTGTGGGCCTTATTGGAAACTGTGGTCCTTAAACTATTAATACATAATCATCTTGATTTTAGCTGTAGCTATTAGCTAATCACCCACCGCTATACGCAAGCTCGATGACTTGAAAGTTGCCACAATCACCCAGTAGCACCCGTTTTCTGTCCCGGCCCTATGTGGAGGCCGCTCTGGAAAGGGCTCTGAATTATATCACATCTATGAGAAAAATCGTAAATTAATTTCCGAGTCTACAAAAACCACCTAAAATTTGGCGACGCCGGCCCATCCTTCAGTATCTTCGTCGCCACGTCCCGCGCGTCAATGTCCACACCCTGTACACGGTTCCTCCTACTGTTATCGAAGGCCATGTACGTGCCCAAGCTTCCCGCTAGGAGCAGGCAGTTGTTGTCAATGCAGCTTTTTGGTTATTAGCCTGGGAAGTGTAAGAATGGAAAGAGGAAGGAGTTACGGATGTAGTCTGGTGCATCCTGTGGGCGGAAAATATTGGAGCTCACAACGCCCATCATGTTTGCTACCTATGTTTGTATTAGTGGAAGAAGGGATAAGGGGAGGGGGGATGGAGGGGGGAAGAAGCGCGTACGGGCACGCCAACGGAGGTTAGAGCTATTCGCCTGCCTTCATGGGCTATGTTGTTGTTGTCTATGGGAAGAGTGTCAATATTACGAGTGGGAGGGGATCATGGGCCGTCACTCACACCATGTTGATAAGAGCACGCTGGGGGCGGAGGTACCCCAGCACATCATGAATGTTGCGAAGTAGGCTATTTTCTTATCGTGAAGGACGTCGATGCTGGCGTAGATTATGAAACCGATTAGTGGAAAGGAGAAGCCTAGCCTTGTTAGGATTCCACCATAAGAATTGCGGAGGAGGTGTACCCAAGGCAATAAACGGTGACCGCAACCTCGTGAAGTCTGAAGTAAACGCCAATATAAGTAGCATTACCGCACCGGTAACATTCGGCGCTTCCCCCTCAAGGTCAGCTCAATCACCCCACTCTTCCCCCCCACCACCCCAGTGATAACATACCAACTGTATAAAGATTCGTCTTAACAACGCTGTACCCCAACCTCCCCACAATCTGCGGCAGAAATAAACTGACGCTCTGCAACGGTACACCCAAACACATCTCGATAGCCAACCAGGCCCACGCGACCGGCATCCTAAAGACCTTGACAGCCTCTCTGAGGTCGAATTTCTCGTCGACTATGGAGGAACTATCCACCTGGATTCGGTAGAAGGCGAGTTCCTTTTCTTCGGGGCTTAGGAAGCGGGCTTTCGCGGCGCTCATTGGCAGGTACCAGTATGCGAAGAAGCTGAAGAGAGCGGTGCAGGTACCCTCTATTATAAAGAGGTACCGCCAAGCTGAGAGGCGGCTGTTGATGTGGAAGACGCCGAAGGCGAGGAGGCCTGAGGGTTGTTATTATGATAGGGAGGGGCTCGGAGTAGGCAGGGAATATACCGCTGAAAGCATTGGCGATGTTACTCGCTGCGTAGAATATGGCAAGCCTACGTGCTAACTCCCCACGTCTGTAGAAAGTCGTTAAGTAGTATATGACCTATACCACTCACCCACTCGCTTTAGCATTCAGCATTGTTTCCCCTCTTAGATAAACCAATCAATTCCTACTAGTGGGAAAAAGGCACTCTCCGCAGCGCCCAATATTACTCTCACTAATCCCACAACGTCAGCACCCCAGCCCCGACCCCCCAGAAGCAGTCACAAGAACGGACCAGTCATCATCTCCCCAAAATTCTTGCAAGCCGCCCCCAACAGCGTCATACTTCCAAACGTAAACATCATTATCGGCAGCACCCTGCTGGGCCCATACCTCTTCCCTAGCATTCCTACCGGTGGCGCGCAGAGCACATAGGGAGCGTAGAATACTGACAATAGGATGTTGTACTGATTCCCTGTGAAGCCTAGGTCGTTTTCAAAGCCGTTGGTTTTAGCATTGCCTAGATTTCCTTTATCTAGGCTGCTCTCGTTGTCAACACCTCAGGAAGGAGGGAGGCGGAGGGAGGGGAGAGGGAGGGAGAAACCTACGCATTAAACAAATACATAACCGCTAGCACCGGTAATAACCTCAGGTCAAACTTCCTACACAATGCTCTTTCGGCTTTCAAATCCACAACCCTCGCCGTTAATTCCCCTCCCCCCTCAACAACTCCAGCACTAGCACCTCCCTCAGAAACAGAAGCAGACCGATCATCAGGTTCAGGCGGTTTGTGGTCCCTATCAACCATCTTCCCAAGAAGCTATGGTTGCGAGGTATCTCGTCAGTTTCACTCTATTTTGTCGCTTTCGGGCGAAGAGGAGCGGAGCAGAAATCATTTTATAGGACGGACTGGACTGGGCCCCAGTGTTAGTTCACGAGCGGAAGAACCTCTTTAGGGGATGTTCCCCGGAATGATCAGCAAGGGCACATACCTGCTTTCGGAAACGGTAGGCATATCTCGCTGCGCCGCGCGCTGCTGGCTACGGATTTGTTCGCTATTTGCTTGCTTGCTTGGTTGATATTGGGTGTGGAGTGGATTGGAGGGGTGGGTGGGGGGACTGGGCCTTACTCGTGCCAAGGTTGCGGCGTGCGGCCGCAACCCAGCATGTTCGCGGGCTCACAACCTGGGCACTCCTACTGAGTGCCTGACAGCTCAACATCACATTACGGCTCAACATCACATTGTGGCTCAACATCACATTGTGGCTGATTTTCAATATTAACAATATAATATGTATTAATATGATATATTAATTATTTAGTTAACTGAGTATAATTACATTAATCTTAAAGGCTAAGTGAGATCTTGGCATGCTAGAATAAAAAGAAATCTACAATTGAAAAAGGTTTCATGGTGGAAGAAAGATTTCATTTGTCAACCCATAATCAATCCGAATTACCAATATCATCAATTATACTGCAGGAACCAAGGTTGAGAGGTCTTTTGTAAAATAAAATGCTACTACTTTAAAATGTTATGTTACACTACAGGGCTATCTTCAGCCACAATGTGATGTTGAGCCACAATGTGATGTTGAGCCGTAATGTGATGTTGAGCTGTCAGGCACTCAGTAGGAGTGCCCAGGTTGTGAGCCCGCGAACATCCTGGGTTGCGGCCGCACGCCGCAACCTTGGCACGAGTATCGTCCTTATACGAGTAGTGTGCTCGAGTAGCGGGTATTGCAGGGGTCATGTGGTGGGATGGGTGCATTCCGGGAGAGAGGGCTGTTTGGGTTGTCATGAACGGGAGGAGATAAGTTGGGGTTCTTCCCCCCTTTTTTCAGCCTCATTTTTGGAGAAAGAGTATTGGTTGGTCGGTTGATTGATCGATCGGTCGCGGACTTTCCCCTGACACCAGTTTTCCTCGCCTGTAGGTTGGCCTATGGTATAATAGAGTTTCTTTTATGTTATACGAGCGGTACCAGTAGATAGTTGAAGGTGGATGGTTGTTCGCGTCAAGCTTTTTTCGGTACCGGTACGGCACCATGCGCCCCCCGCCCAACACAAAGGCAGAGGCAAACGCTTGCAGTATTGTGCTCTAGGGGTGTCCCATCATACTAGAATAACTGATAATGCTTCAGCGAGTGATCTTCTATGAACATTAGCTCCGCCAAGCCACCCCTTGAGGCTCCAAACTTTCCTCTATAGCCACAAAACTTTCACCACTCCAGCAATCCCAAAAATCAACTCCCCTCCCCAAAATGTCATCTCACTCACTGGCTAGGCCAGCCACAGCTCTCCGGCAGAACGCGTTACTAGTCGTTCGTACGTCTTCCTCCCAATTCCACACAACCGCTGCTCCACTCGGCCGCTGGGTCCGGGACCGCAGCAAAAACCGCGGTGTATCCGCCATCCACCGCCAGCCTAAGAAGGACATTCAGATCTCCGTTTCCAAATTTCCACTCCCAGAACCAGTCCTAGACGCCTCTAAGCGAACGGCTGTGAAGGTCGATCCTGACCACGGTCTTTGGGGATTCTTTCGCGACAAGATCGCATTGCCGACCCCTGAGGAGGACTACAAGCATGGTTTGTTTTGTTCTGCCTTGTTTATAGCGTTGAACGTGGGGTTTGGAGGCTAATTGGTACTGGGGGGGGATAGGGCGGCCATGGACGGCAGCGGAATTACGGCGGAAGAGCTGGGAGGACTTGCAAAAGCTTTGGTGGGTGTGCGCTAAGGAGAGGAATATCATGGCGACTCAGAAAATCGAGAGGCAGAGACTGAAGCCGGGGTATGGTGAGTTCGAGTCGAATACGAGATATGGGCAGGTATGTTGGGGCCAATTGTTCACTTTGGAGTCTTGGGGTTCTATTGGTGTGGATAGAGTAGGGCTCATGGCTCGGGGGAATAGATTCGGGTTACGCAGCGGGCCATCAAACACGTTCTTACGGAACGATATTATGTCTGGCAAGAGGCGCAGAAGATCGCGGCGACTGATCCTGAGGTAGACCTTTCCGGGGAGAGGCCGGCCTACCAACCACATGATTCGGCTGTTAGTACTACTGATTTTGACTTTCTCGAGAGTGAAGGTCGTGTGCTAATTCTCTTATAGGATGCTCTTTCGGGAAAGAAGCCGAAGAAGGGGAAGAAGAAGGAGAAAAAGAAAGAGAAAAAGAGGCACGAGGGGCCACGAGTCGTTGATCCAATACATGGGGTACGCCGAGAATTGCTTGGGGAACCATCTACTGAATCCCCACAAAAGCCGGCTGCTGCATAGTTGGGTCGAGGATATTTTTGTATTATAAATTGGATTCGGGCGTCGTACATACGATTGGGGTTGAGATATGTCTGAATGGCGAGTATATAGAGGAGGGGATAGCTAGATGGTGGGGTGTTCTGGCTGCTAATTGCCTATGGGATAAATCTACGGAGCTTGAATAACGGGATATCTATGAGTATGGGTATACCCCCGATTAAAAATTGCCTTTCTGCAGTATCTAGCATATTCTTGTAACGTATCTGACGGCACACCGAAAAATACAACACAATGAAGAATCTGGTGAGTGTGGGAAACATCTTAGAGAAGCAACCATGCGGGAAGATGTTGTAGTAACTCTTTTTAACCATTTGATAGTTAATTCACTTAAATCATTATTTTTTACCACCGTTTTGTTGTGTAGTTGTGTTATACAACCTCATGAGTGTATCTCTACGCCAAGAATTCACTAAAACTCAAAACCTTGGCGCGCACTGTAAACCTCCGCCAAACTGAACATTTCTCCATCAAATTCTTTTTTTCTTTCCTTATCCTTTAACGCCCACCAACCGACTCAACCTCTTACTTGATTATCAACAATTACCCCACAATTCTCTCACCTCATAGCCAACGCACATCTCGGTATACAGATGGACTCTGGGGACTCCACTCCGCATTCTCAATCTACAGCAATCACCTCCCCGGAAGCCGACGAGTTAGCATCCAAGAGAGCGCCTGAAGTCGAGCTTGATGCCGCAACAAGAGCGGAGAAGCGTGCCCTCCTAGCGGCACGCATCGAGGAACTACGTGCGCGGCGGCAGGCTGCCAATGGTACTGGACCAAAGAACCGCCAGGAGCTAATGGAAATCCGACGGAAAAAGGAAGAGGCTAGGAAAGAGCGCAAGAAGCAACAACGCCTAGAAGCCAAGGCTGCAGAAGAAGCAAAGCGCAAGGAGGCGCGAGCAATTGCGACAGCATCAGTTAGTGGAGAAGGAGAGATACTTTCATCGCAACAAGCGCAACTGAAAAAGGGTCCTGCCAACAACTTTTCATTCAGCACTGTCACATTCGACGACGGACAAGAACTCGACGCTACCCTCACAGATTTTAAGAAGACCCGAAAACGGAAAGGCCCCAGTGACGTCCTCGGGCAATTGAAGCACGTTGAGACAAAGAAAGCTCGTATACAAACTATGGCTCCGGAGAAGCAGGCGAAGATTGAGGAGAAGGAACTCTGGAGTAAAGCGCTCAAACAAGCTGCCGGTGAGAAAGTTCGCGACGATGAACAGCTGTTGAAGAAGTCGCTCAAACGACAGGAACAGGTTAAGAAGAAGTCTGAGCGTGAATGGTTCGTTCCATCCTCTTTTTGCTCCTATGATCAAGCATACTAAAATTAAACAGGAAAGAGCGCATCGAAAGCGTTGCGAAATCAAAAGCTATGAAGCAAAAGAAGCGCGAAGACAACCTTGCCGCGAGAAGAGAACAGAAGGCCGGTAAGTCAGGCAAGAGGGTCAAGGCTGGCGGGAAGCAGAAGGCACAAATGAAGAAAAAGAAGAAGGGCGCTCGGCCTGGCTTTGAAGGGAGTATGAGGAGCAAGCATAGTGGAGGAGGAGGCGGACATCAAAAGAAGGGGAGAAAATAAAAATGAAAAGTTCATATATTATATTGTTGCTTCCTATACGTGGTTAAGATAATGGGTCAAAATCGGCTGGGCGGGAGCGGAGTTAAATGAAATGGGACCTTTTTAGATTTTTGTTCCGGGATGGTGGTTCTCGGTTATATTTAGGGAATGTGGGGGAGGCGGAAAGGGAGAGGAGGGAACCTTGTCTGCGGTTCTTTTGGATTACGTCCTGTAAGTACTGTATCTACGAGGCTTAGTATCTGGAGCTTCTAGTTATATCTTGTATCGGGAGATCCACTGTGAGTAGGTCCTTACACTATCCCGAGATAAATTCCCTTTAGTAGTGGAACTAGGGGGCGCCGTAGCAGATCGTTGCGCACTGTCGGAGGTCACATCACAGAGGCCGGAGTCGAAACGCAAAGAAATGGGACTGATCAATGAAACAAAGAGAGAGAGTTGCTGTCTTGGTTACTCGTCTACAGACGCCCCTGGGACTGGCGTACTTATAGCAATGCATAGCATGAATATACTGTACATCAATATGACCACTGTCATTTCCTAGATCCTCAAGTCCCAAGTGGCCTGGCGATTGGCAGGACATATCCGTACCTATCATCACATTAAGGTAAAATTTCAGAAACGCACGGGCTCCAAAATCGAGTGACGTTCTGTGAACATTGTATTCAGCAAACCGCTTCTGCTAAAGCAGCTGACCTAGATTCAGATTGGCATAAGGCCGCACCCCCTACGATAAGTATAGCAATCATCCCTTCGTTAAAGATTGCTCGGTATATACCACGCTGCTCATCTAATGCCTACTAAGGAGGTTATGCCCGAAATCTCTCGAGATATAAGCACAATACCATCCAGAATTAGCAAACACCTACTGTATACCACCCCAACCACAATCGGATTTTAAAAACCTCCCCTGACGGCGCAGGCCCTGTGGATCATAGCTGTTCACATATACGCAGCTAAGCGGGTATTAGGGAGGGGGATTGGTGAGGTGGATATTCCCACTTGTTGAGAGCACTGGAACTCTATTAGCAGGTCAGGATTTTATTTTTTCCGTTGGTGTGTGGTAGACACAGCGTACTGTATTCGTACTCTACGTCCGGTCGATATCTAGCGAGACCTTTTGCGCAAAAGTCTAAAGAATAACCTGCATACACCGACAACTCCCCTGGATGGCGGGTAGGGTTGGAAGATGCTCGGATAAGCTAGCGGACTTTAAAACCCTATCCCCGCACTGCTAGGTTCTTCAAAAGGTACTATAGTGGGGGTTATTGGCTGGCCGAGTTGGATGGTCTACTGTGGGGACTCATTCACTGCTAGGGTGTGCGGTTAGGGTAGGTTGCCGGCTCTACCCTCCACATGCTGGGGGACGGACGTGGCGGGCATTAAGAGGGATACAATACAAGTATTCAGGTAGTCTTCTAGGAGCCGAACTGTATGGGTTCAAGCTGCCCTCGCTTTGGATTGGTAAAAGGAGGCAGGGCGCCAACTTTATTAAGGCGCTTATGTATTACAGTTGGGTTCAGAAAATACGGTGAGTAGGCTACAGTAGTTGTAAGCCACGGATACAATACTGTGCTCCCTAGCACTAGTACAGTGGAGTAGATTGCCAGTGGCGAGTACTGGTACGGTACAGTGCAGTGCAGTTAGAAAAGTTCGGGAAATGCCAAAACACCCCAAAAGTCCCCACTTTTCAGCACACCAGAATAGCCCCATCTCACTTAATTAGAGTTTTTAATTTTACTGACACCATATCTTGTATTTGGAGTATGATACCTTGTAAAAAGTTTACCATATTTTCTCTGGACCTTTAAGAGGAGATATAGTATGCGGTGTATTTTAGCTGTGGTTAGAAATCAATGCCAGGACACCTACTTTATGCTTTACAATTCAACAAGTGTTGAAACTATTTTGCTACTAAACGGTGCAAGAGTGTGCAATTACATATTGGATTACTAAGTACTATACATGAAACCCAGATGTCTGGCTGCCATCACTTTAAGAAAGGTCTACAAGGCTTAGAAGTATCAAGAGGCTCTACTCGCTCAGTATATTGAATTTGAGATACTAGCTGATTTTTTAAATTTCAGAGAATTGCAGTGCTATTAGGAATTTTCGTGTTGGGGCACCTCAAAATGTGGCATATTAGGTGTGTTTTGCTGTTTGTCCCTGAACTTTCTAACGGCACTGTACAATGCAAGTGAATAGTGTTTTTCGTCCAAATGCTTGATTTTTTTCGCGTTGAGATCCGAGGCTGAGCTGCGGGCGAAATGTAGTGGTGTTCTGGCATCCGGCGCTGACTTGGTTGACACTACGAATACGGTAATACTTGCATCGTACTGTGCTGTACTGGTACTCGAGGAGTTGCATAAGCACACGTGCAACGCCAGAGCCTTGAAGGTTACCGCCTCATCTCCCTTCAGGCCTAAGGGATTCCCTCGGGCTCAGAGAGAAGTGAAAATTTTATTCCACACGATCCCTCCTCACCTCTCACGAAAAAAAAGGAATTCGGATAATTAACTCTGGCGTAGATGTCGTCAGGGCGCCAGCAGGTGACCGGCAATGTCAACTCGTTCAACTCGTGGGCGCACTACAATAATATTGTCAACATCAGCACAGGACAAGATGCTGAGAGACATCAAATTATACAATGGCTATCACCACTCGAACCACAGCAACGGCATGAAGGTGTGCGAACCGACCGGCTCGATAGCGTGGGAAACTGGGTACTAGAAACCAACGAGTTCGGAAAATGGTGTGATACCGAAGATGGTTGCGCGGAGCCAGTATTGTTCTGTTACGGGAATCCGGGGGTGGGGAAAACCTATCTTAGGTAGGAGGACCCCTTGTCGGGAGAAAGTTGGTGTAGATGTCACTGATGATTATCGAATAATAGCTCTCTGGTGATTGATAGCCTGTGTGATCAGGCTGCGGGGAAAGACATTGCTGTTGTGGGACTCTACTGCGATTTCCTTGCTCAGCAGGAACAGTCTGCTACAAGTATGCTGGGCGCTATCCTTAAACAACTCGTTAATAGAGGAGAGATCCCGGGGCATACACGGGTGGCTTTTCAGAAGGCTAAAAGAGAGTTTGGTGGTCGAGGTCTCCGACTTTCTGAAATGGTGGAGGTTCTAAAGAAGGCAATCGTATCGCTACACCGGATATTTGTATGCATCGACGCGTTGGACGAACTAGCTCCGAAATACCGACTGGAGTTCCTCGAGTCACTTCAAGAAATAGTTCAAGTATCATCGAACATGCGGGTATTGCTTACCGGGAGGCCCCATATCGGTGAAGAAGTCATGGAGTACTTTAACAAGGCGGTTAGGATACCTATCAGCCCTACTCAGGGTGATATTAAGAGTTATCTCGAGATGAGGCTGAAGCGTGACACAACTCCCAAAGCAATGGATCCTCAACTGCGGGCGGATATTATGCGAGTCATTCCGGAGAAGATCTCAGAAATGTAAGCCAGAATATCAAGTATATTTCTAATACAAGTCCGGGTTGCTGTTCGCTAACGTGACGCCTAGCTTCCTTCTTGTTTCTCTAAACATTGATGCAATCCTGGGGGAGATTACTCTCCATCAGAGAAGGAAGAAGCTTGATGAGATGACCAAAGGGGAAGGCCTGGGTGACGCTTATGCCGCAACTATATCACGAATAAAGGCACAGCATAGAGGTAGGTCAAAACTTGGCATGGAGGCTCTAATGTGGATATCGCATTCGGAGCGGCCATTACATGTCGACGAGTTGTGTCACGCCCTCGGGGTAGAACAGGGGTCTAGTGACTTGAATATTCGGAATATTCCAGCAATAGAAACGCTACTGGCATGCTCTCTGGGGCTTGTCACGGTCGAGAAATCCACATCTACCATCCGCCTTGTTCACTACACTCTGCAGGAATACCTCTCCCATAGTCCGGACTTGTTTAGCAAGCCTCACTCGGTGATTGCTGAGGTCTGTTTGACCTACCTCAACTTTGGGGAAGTTAGGGGGTTTTCGCCCACTATTCGTTCCATCCCACAAGCCGCCCGTTTTGTCGAATATGCTTCTTGTTATTGGGGTGCACATGCCAAGCGGGAAACGACTGAAAATACGAAAACGCTTGCATTGAAACTGCTCGATGGATACGACACGCATATATCTTCGAAGATGCTGTTATTGCATAGGATAAGTTTTCGCGAGCTGCTTTTTGACGGGGAAGGCATTCCTAGGGGATTTACGGGGCTTCACGGTGCCGCATACTTTGGATGTGTGGAGGTAATGGTTGCTTTATTGGAGGAGGATAAATGGGATGTGCAAGCTTCTGATCTTCAGGGTAACACGGCATTCGCCTGGGCTGCTAGGAGAGGGCATGAGGGAGTGGTGAGAGTACTGCTGGAGCGGAATGACGTCAATCCCGACACACCTGACAAATATGGCCGAACACCGCTCTCATGGGCTGCGCAGAATGGGCATAAGGAGGTCGTGAGGATCCTACTGGGGCGAGACGGCGTCAATCCTGACACAGCAAACGAATATGGCCTAACACCGCTCACCTTGGCTGCTGGGAGTGGGAATGAAGGGGTGGTGAGGATGCTTCTGGGACGGAACGACGTCAATCCCAACAGGGCTGATCGATATGGCCGAACACCAGTCGCGTTTGCTGCGCAGAATGGGCATGAGAGGGTGGTGAGGATACTGCTGGAACGGAACGACGTCAACCCCGGCATAGCTGACGAAGATGGCCGAACACCGCTCTCGTTGGCCGCGCAGAGTGGGCATGAAGGGGTCGTTGGGGCACTGCTGGAACGGAGCGACGTCAACCCCAACAAACTTAACAAGTGTGGCCGGACACCAGTCGCGTTTGCTGCGGAGAATGGGCATTTGAGGGTGGTGAGGATACTTCTGGGACGGAGCGACGTCAGTCCCGACACAGCTGACGAAGATGGCCGAACGCCGCTCTTGTTGGCCACGCAGAGTGGGCACGAAGGGGTCGTTGGGGCACTGCTGGAACGGAACGACGTCAACCCCAACAAAGCTGACGAGTGTGGCCGGACACCGGTCGCGTTTGCTGCGGAGAATGGGCGTGAGGGGGTGGTGAGGATACTGCTCGAATGGAGCAACGTCGATCCCAACACACCTGATATATATGGCCTAACGCCGCTCTCGCGGGCCGCTCAGAACGGGCATGCGGGGGTGGTGAGGATACTGCTGGGACGGAGCGACGTCAACCCCGGCATAGCTGACACTGTATTCGATAGAACACCGCTCTCGTGGGCTGCGCGGAATGGGCATGAGGGGGTCGTTGGGGTACTGCTGGAACGGAGCGACGTCAATCCCGACCCAGCTGACAAATATGGCCTAACACCGCTCTCGCTCGCTACTGAGAATAGACATGAGAGAATCGTGAGGACACTATTGGGACGGAACGACGTCAATCCTAACACACCTGGTAAATATCGCCGGACTCCGCTCTCGCTTGCTGCCAAGAATGGGTATGAGGGGATTGTGAGGGCGCTGTTGGGGCGGAACGACGTTAATTCCGACACCGCTAACAAACATGGCCGAACGCCGCTCTCACTCGCTGCTGAGGGTGGATATGAGGGGGTCGTGGGGATACTGCTGAAGCGGAACGACGTCAATCCCGACCTAGCCGACAAATGTGGCCGGACACCGCTCTCATGGGCCGCGCAGGATGGGCGTGAAGAGGTCGTGAGGATACTGCTGGAACAGAGCGACGTCAATCCCGACCTAGCTGATAAGTGTGGCCGAACACCGCTCTCGTGGGCTACGCAGGACGGGCGCGAAGAGGTCGTGAGGATACTGCTGGAACGGAGCGGCGTCAATCCCGACACAGCGGATAAATTTGGCCGAACACCGCTCTCGTGGGCTACCGAAGACGGGGATGAGGGGGTCGTGAGGCTGCTACTGGACCGGAGCGACGTCAATCCCGACACAATTGACGAATGTGGCCGGACACCGCTCTCGTGGGCTGCCGAGGATGGGCATGAGGGAGTCGTGAGGCTGCTGCTGGAGCGGGACGTCAATCCCGGCACAACTGACGAATATGGCCTAACGCCACTCTCGAGGGCTGCTCAGAGTGGGCATGAGAGAATTGCAAAGCTGTTGCGGGACCGGCTGGATCTCATTCCTAGATATGCAACAAGCCCGCAACCCACGGAGCACCTCCCCCTTGAGCCGCCAGAGTTATCTGAACCACATTCCAAAAGGGCCCGCAGACTTTGACATTCCAGGATAAAACCCGACCCCCCCCCAGCCTACTAAGTATAGCCCTCCCGGCAATGGAGCACACATGGTGGGGCAGAATCCTACGCCTGCTACAGACAGTTCTTGACACGTTGACTGACAAGCCACCTCAGATGCCAAACCCCTCATTGGATCATTTACCTAGAATTTTCCGACCCCTCATTGTCTCCCCCAATCAACTTACCCCTCTCCGCACTCCTTGTTTTATTGTTTTAGTTTTGTTTAGCCAATTTTATGTACATCTGTAGTCCGTTAGCACCTCTCTCTACTCTCTACTCTATACATATGCACCCTTTCAATTTCTTTCCTGTTTCTCATGACCATGGGTTAGGTTATTCCCCTCCTGTCTGTGATTAACTTTGTATATACCTGGATTATCGCATAGCTTAGACAGCAAACATGTTGTATTATGGGGTGGATAGGATATTCGCAGGTACATAGACAAGCTACATATGGACACATTTGCACATATGAGAGCGGGCGTGCCGCGGCAATCGGCGGAGAAGAGTTCATAGTGAACGATCCATAGAGTTTGGTCTATTTTTCTACATTGCTCTCACTTTTCTCTTTATTTCTACCACCCCTCCTTCAATACTCGCCTATTTACCGAATTGTAATCTAAATCTTGTTAATACCAAAGACATCTAGCCTTTTGCCCCTGTTATCCCTTTTTTCAACCTCACAATTTACAATACCCTGTGCCCTCTCTGCTCAACCTACAATTCCACCCACCCACCCTCCCCAGCTTCGTAGGCCCCCGCCCCCTCGAAAAGCATACTAAATTTAGGATCCTTTTTGTAAGTATTCTCTGGAGCCGAACAGAAGGGGCACTGTAGGCATTGGGGACTGGGTTATTGACTCTCCCCTAAATTTACCTTAGTGTCGCTGAGGTGGGGTGCTGTGAATTAGAACATCAGTCGAGTCCTGAAACTGGAGGTTGGTATTGTTAGAGGCTGTGGTTTGATCCATGTAACCCTATCTGATAGTCGTTAGGGTGATTGGCTAGTCTGGGGCACTCAGTGAACCTAAGCGGCCGGTCTAGATCATAGCCTGGACTATGGGTCAGCAGTCCGGCCAGTCCGGCGATGGTTTTAGGGGCCTGGGTCAGTCCTGCAGAAGTTATTGGTGGTTTCCAAAGCCTGACGGTGCCCGGACACGGGCCAGGTCAAATTCTGAAGCAGCCCAAGTTAAGGCTGCTGGGCGGTGATCCGTGGAAGGATCCGGATCTTTTGGCTGTGTTTTGTTGGTGCCCCTATCTTTATGTTTGGTTTGTGTTGGGATGGTGAAGCTGTTGAATATACCTTCCGTGCCTTTCCTAAAATAGATATACTAATGGTATAATATGTTATGATGTTGTTGATTATAATAATATTATGATATGCATTTATTGTTCTGACCCTAATTCTCTGAGGTGCTTGAACAATGTGGTGTGTTACTATGATATAAACAACTACCGTATAGTGATTTACAAGCTCAAGTTACGCTAGAAAACTGTATTTGGATTAGAATTCCTGATGTCAGGTAATCATTTGATTTTGTTCTTGGATCTCGGGGCAGACTGAGGTCTCCTTGTAACCCGTGAGTGGGCTGGTATCCCCTACAGTGCTTCTCACCTCTTTCCCTAGGCCACCCATCTGATTTCTTCCTGATCCTTCGCTTTACCCTCCGATAAATCTTCTTGCATTTCTGGTAGGTATTATTGGCCCCACTAACCTCGTCTGGTGAGTTTTACAGTAAGTTATCTTATTATATCGTATCGCACGTTATGAAAGCATATTGGAGCCGACAGACAAAGATAGATGTGAGAGTTGCTGCTGGAGAGAGTGTTGCAGCTGATCGTGGATGTTTACAGAATGTCTAGTGTTCATTTATTCTGGAGTTGGAAGGATTGATGGAGAGGGTATATGGTCACGTCTTTCCTTTATTATTACGGAAGTGCGCAGGAAAATAGGTGCATGCGTGGAGAGAAATCTGCAGGTATGTGGAGCGATAAAATGGTTGAGATGGTTTCATTGTATCATATCTTATATATGGTTAAGGTTTGTTTGGTGGCGATAACGTGAATAGAGTTTCTGATTATACCTGCCCTATTTCCTGTCCCTATTCAAGTCCGAGAATTGGAATATTGCGCCATTTATTTGTTATCCTCCGACAAAATTTACTTTTCGAAGGATATTGGTAGGCGAGTGAGGGGCTGTGATGCGATCTTATGTGTCTTGGGGGATCGAGTTGTTGGCAGCATCGCTGGGTGTGGCTACCAGAGGGATCGTGGGAAGAAAGATTGGGAACAAGAGAAAAGGAAGTAGGAGGAAGGATAACAAGCAAAACGTAAATAATAGGGCGGGGAAGCAAGCACTAACTTACATGGTAACTTTGGCACAACATAGCCATAATTTTATTAATGGTAATTACTTTCACCAGTTGTTGTCCTGAAGCCCCATGTGCCAAGACCCCCCTCTCTTTCCATTTTACCCTTATTTCCAGCTTCATGCTACTCCCACCGTGCCGAAATTATCGGAGATTCCACTGTATGCTACTATACGAGCTGTATGTAACCCGCCGATACCATACTCGAGTACTAGTTCCCTGCTGCGCAGTAGTGTGGGTTGCGAGCACAGGATGCAATACAAATAAACGGTATTTTCTGTTGGATTGCCTATAGGGAATGAGGTTAGACGGCTGTACGGATATGCATGTACTGTATGATATGCGGATATGAGGCCAGAAGTGATACGGTTATGGGGCATGCAGTTTTTTGATTTCTGGCGGGTAGGTATTCTCCCGTGGGTTGTTGTTTCACATCCTATGCCGCTATGCATAGGATATTTCCTTCATGGTTTTGTTGATGTCTCTAGCCATAGGGGTCTCTAGCCATAGGGTATGAGGTATCGGGTATTTGGTTTCATTGTTGCTATACCATATGTCACTAGGCATACGGGGGTTGGCACACTGGCAGGGCATAGGCCTTAGGATCACAGAGGATCATGAGATATCATATCAATGGATGTTGCTATCATAGCTATGATACGGTTCACCTTGATTAGTTCGGGCTCTTCTCGTACATGTGATAGCCCTATGCTCCGCATATACCCTATACATCCGTTCTGCCCTAGAGTGTTCCTGATGTCCACACTTTAGTGTTCCTTCATAGCTGTCAGCGCTTCCCGTGCATCGGCTATCTCTGCTCCCATACAGTGCTCCACTTTTTTTTTTTTGTTAAATCCGCGGTTTATTTGTAGCTAACTACGGGAAAATCCATGGCATGCAACCTAAGTTATGGCCTAAAAACCCCAAAAACAAAAGAAATCCTCCACTTCTCCACACCAAAAATAATAAAAGTTGTAGACACGAGGTCTACGTGAATCGATAACCTCCAAAGTTACAAACTTCAATTGTCCGGCATTTCCTCCTCATCTTCCACCTCAGAGCTTTCAGGCATCCTTACGGGGCGGGAGGAACATGTCAAAGTGTGGGCTTTGTGCGGGCTTCCACAATTCACACACTTAAGTGAGGTGTGGTTGCAAGGTCAGCCTCTTACACGACAGGGGGCAGTGGGGCAAGTGTGAGCCCCAGTAGGGTGAGAGAGTGCACACCACTGGCAAGTGGCCGGGCTAGTGCATTTGTTTCTGTGGTGACCAAAGGTGTGGCAATTGGAACACTGAGATTGGGAATTGAACTGCAAGCGTCACTCGGTCCTGTATGTTGAGGAGAAGGCCGCCAGGCGCCTGCCAACGAAGTCAGGGGCTTTTGGACTTATCATGGCAATGACCACCATTGAGGCAGATTTCCCCACGCCATACAGTGCTCCACTACTAGCACTTACTTGTATGGCAACGATAGCCTTCCTTGTCTCCTCCGGTAGGGTCTTCCTTGTTTTTTCCTGTCCCATCACACCCGCTCTGCAAGCTGCTCTCTTGGCTGACACCTGCGGGGGACCCGTTGGGCTTCTCCTCCTCAAAAGAGATATTTTTTATATCCTTCATGGTGAGCTTCCTTCTCTTCAGTGCTTCCGATTGGTGCAACAGTTTGGGATCCATATTCCATCGTGGGATAGGATTCCTGACCTCTCCTGGGTGTGCTGCCTCCTGGTGCCTGGTAATATGAAATTTCTCGCTGGTGTGATATTTGCAGCCCTGGAATGGGCAACTGAGACTCGGGAAATGAACCCTACGGAGGTGGTCCCTATGAATCATTGTTAATCATTGAAAACTAGTACAGCCTTGTTCCCAAGGTTCTCGCTGATCGGTAGGTATCTTAGCAAAGGTCTGGGGACAACTGATGTACTGGTACAATAATTTGCACTTCAGGTTTTCTGCAGACACTTGTACCAGTACATTTGTTACTGCCAATATTTTTCCTGGTACCTCTTGATCCTCGAGAACTTTGCGAATGAGGCTGTACACTCCCATTCACAAAATCTTCACAGAAAGAATGATACATTGGTGATGTAACAATCCTATTGTTGAGCGTGTATGCAACAGGCAACGACAGTCGTCTTCTACGTATGCGAATCTCGTTTTCTTGCACCAACAGGTAGGGAAGTACTATCTGTTCAGATAGTACGGAACTGGCTTGCTTGTCTTTGGTGGTTCGTGAAGGGTACTATCTCGTCAGGTAGTAAGATGGGTGGATTGTCGTGCTTGATAGAACTATCATAATAGTTCTATATTCGGGCGGCCCGTCGAGACTATCACAATAGTCTCTGGGTTCTTTAGAGCGTAGGCTCTCGTAAAGGCGGGGTGTATGTAAAGAGAGTAAAGCGTAATCGTATTGCAATATCTTAAGTGTAGAAAAGTACTTAGATGGTTGCGTGAAGATCCTATGTCTTGGTCGGAACCAAGCTACCTTTATAGGCATCTTCCCACAACCCTACCCCTGGTGACTCATCACCTTGCGTAACATATCCCCTATGACTCATAATGAGTCATAGTGCGAAATCCCTCAGTTGACTCGTATGAGTCAACTGTGTACATCCCTTTCCATCGATCCAAACCCATAAACCCGATTATACGCTCAAGTGAGTCGTATGTGCAAAACCCATGACTCGTAATATGAGTCATGTGCAAAAGTCATTACATCATATGACGTCACAATCGTGAGTCATGAAACCATTAACTAGTCATAATCAACCAATGACTTTGCAAGTGCGCAGTCATGTAAAAACTATGAGTCAAATGACGTCATAGTGAAAAACCCCAACATACCTTATGACTAATAAGTATTAGTCATGTGAAATCAACCTTGCTTAGTCACGATTTGTGACAGGTGAGTAGGAAACATACTTTACACCCCCGAGGCTTGTCTTAAGTGTGGTGTAACAATCCTATTGTCAGGTCTTTATGCAACAGGCAACGATACTTGTTTCCTGGGGTGAGGAAGACTTCTCGTCTTTAATAGGGTGCAGGGAAATACTATCTCTTCAGATAGTACGGAACTGGCTTGCTTGTCTTTGAGCGATCCGTCGAGAGACACTATCTCTTGGGATAGTAAGGTGGGTGAATTGTCGCGCTTAATAGAACTATCACAGTAGTTCTATGTTCGGGCGGCCCGTCGAGACTTATCACAATAGTCTCCGGGTTCTTAGAGCGTAGGCTCTCGTATAGGAGGAGTGTGTGCGAATAGAGTAAAGCGTAATTGTATTGCAATATCTTGAAGTATAGAAAAGTACTTAGATGGTTGCGTGAAGATCCTATCTCCTTGGGCATTTTTTTTTTTTTTTTTTTTGTAATCAAATCGTTATTATGTTTAAAGGTACAAAAGACTCATGGAGCGCTAGCTATGGAGATAAAAAACCTATAAGCAAACGTCTTCCCGCCCGCTTCACCTCATCATAGGAAAAATCAAACACCCCGAGTCCATAGGAAAAGTCTACCCCGCCGAGCACCTAAGATAATATACCCCAGACAGGTAAGGAAACAATACATAGAAACGTACAGGTAGAGAGACCCAAACCCTTCAGCAGGCTCCCCAAAACAAAAGAAACGACGGCTGTTCTAAGGCCCTTTCGGGGCCTGGGGGAGAGGATAGATGGTCGCCGACACGGGAAAACTCATAGGCTGAGGGCCCACCAAAAACCATGATGTACGGTCGGGCAGGTCATTACATCGTTCCCAAGCGTTGGACAAAGCCATGGAGGCAGTGCTATACCACGACTAGCCGTAACCGAGGAGAGGCCGAACGAGCGGAGGGGGAGAGGGGCGAGAGGAGCCACCGAGCAGAGGGGATGCCAGCCAACGATGATGAGCAGTAGGGTGCCAGCCGGTGAGTAGTAGTAGGGTGCCAGCCGGTGTGGGGTGAGCAGTAGGGTGCCAGCCGGGGAGTTGAAATAGCAGTAAGGTACCAGCTTATGGGGCAGTACGGTGCCAGCGGACGGAACCGGGAGGGGGGTAGGGGAAGGATCGCGAGCGGGCTAGCCACAACCGACTAATGGGCCATAGCAAGGGCTTTTGGGACGACAGCGAAACCGAGCGAGACCGTGATGTTACTAACCGAGGCTTTCCCCATCAGAGGTACAAGCCCAGCAGAACCAAAGCCTTACGTCGACCGAGAGTCCGGACGCCGTATCGCCGACCGTGAGCGAAGCGAGAAGCTTTCCGACCGTGCAAAATGCTAAGCGAGGTGCAAAGCAAGGGCGGGGTAAGGGGGAGAACCGAACTTCATGAGCGGGTGTCAACGATGAACGGGAACAAGAACCCCAAGGAGGGGAGGCACGCGTGCCCCAGAAGAGGAGGGGAGATGGCTTAACGTCAACCCCTAGGCAGAAGCCATGATGGGGGAAGAGAGGTGGGTGAGGAAGGGTGACGATGATTTCCCGTGGTGTTGAGATTTCAATCGCCGGAGGTGGAGGAGAGATGGTTCGTGCCTATCTCCTTGGGCATTTTTTTTATTTTTATTTTTTATTTTTATTCAAATCGTTATTATGTTTAAAGGTACAAAAGACTCATGCAGCGCTACATATGGAGATAAAAAACCTATAAGCAAACGTCTTCCCGCCCACTTCACCTCGTCATAGGAAAAATCAAACCCGCCGAGACCATAGAAGAAACTTCCCCCGCCTAGCACCTAAGACTCGCACCTCAGACACGTAGGGAAACAACTCATAGAAACGTACAGGAGAGAGACCCAAACCCTTCAGCAGGCCCCCAGGTAACACTAAGAAAAGAATCAAAGAAACGCCTAGATACAACTACTATTGCCAATATGCCTAACCAAAAGGCCCCGCGGCTAGTCGCCGTAAGGGGCAGGCCGGTTCACGGTCGGGACTGACCGGAGGGTGGCGACGCGTCGGCGTTTAGGAGAGACCAAGGAGGCAGTGCAATACCATGATCAACCGTAACCTAAGCGAGGTTTGCGACCGTAGAGTAAATCGCAGGAGGGAGAGAGGTAGGTGGGCGAGCGGA
>Ga0307517_10001450_pt1 | contig 39809 bp, 33 predicted proteins | sample 23_EM_MG_FD_194515 | JGI IMG/M metagenome (GOLD analysis project Ga0307517, IMG submission 194515) | Populus trichocarpa ectomycorrhiza microbial communities from riparian zone in the Pacific Northwest, United States - 23_EM | ecosystem: Host-associated > Plants > Roots > Unclassified | place...
AAGGCGTGATAAACCCCCGAGCAGATGCCACGGACGGGGTAGATCAGAGGCGGAGGACACTCTCACGATGATTTCTCATGGTGTTGAGATTTCAATCGCTGGAGGTGGAGCGGACGAGAAAGATGAAGGAAATAGGGGGCGGAGCCCCCTTTATATAAAAAGAAATCCAAGCACAGCCTTTGCCGCCCGACTCATACCCCACCATGAGTCGCATATCCGCGTAACCAAGGAAACAATACAATTTGTCGTAAACCTTACAAAAGAAATCCCTCATAGCAACCGTGTAACAAAAGAAAGAACACCAAAGTTATCTCAACACATATCTCATCAGGGAACCGTGAGACCAGGCAAGATTTCAGGGTCAAACGTTGTTTGCACTTTGTCTTGACGAACTCAATTGTTAAGAAGATACTTCTTAACTAAAAAAAGTAGAACTAGAATTGCAAAAAATTAGTATTCGATGTTTGTACAATTAATTGACAAGTCTTAGAATCTCCTGTTTACTGACTTAGTAGTATTCTAATCTCCTGATTTCTGAGCTATTTGGGTTTTGTCTGTTTTTTATAAACATGATTAGAATCTTTTTTGTAATTGCCAATATCAGTTTCTTTCACTGCAGGAAATTAGCTTGCTAACATAAAAACAAAGTATGAATAGAAGAGATGACAGTTAAGAGCTTGATTTGGGAACAGAATAAGATTGAAGACTTGATGTAGCAATACCAGAATTATAGGCTACTCTTCCCAAAGTAGCTATCTCTACCAGCAAGACTCAGGCCGGCAATACTGATAGAAGAAAAAATCCAGCTGAAGTTGGAATACTGGTAACAACTATACCTGAATACTAGACCAACTTGGTATTAGCAAAATACTGAGAAACTGGTATCCTTTTACCCTAATGAGCTAGATCCCAAATTCTGACAGGAAGAGAAAGCATCCAAGTTCCAAGCATTGTTTGTTGATAGACAGGAATCTGGCTGACAGGAAACCAAGATCCAGATGGTTGAAAGTGTGGCTAGCAAGGAGGTAGGAAGCAGGGGGAGAATACCAAAAGTAAGATAGAAGGGAGTCTGTTATTCTGAATCAAGTGATAAAAGGTTTGGGGTGAGGTTTGTGACCCTGATCAATGTTAAATAGTATCATTATCCTGAGAAAATGAGCTTTCAAAAACATCTAAATCGGTTTTTCACTTGTGTCAAGAAATACTAAGCCATTCTTTGAACTAAATAACTGTTATTGCTATTATCAATAGACTATTTTTAAGCTTGTGGTTCTATACAGCCTTGAGGTTGATTAATCAAACCACTGCTTCCAATTGTCTGGCTATCGGTAGTTGCCCAGGAAGGTCAAAGTGCACGGCACTCATCCTTGAATCTCTCAACAGTCTCTACAGGGTGAGAAAAGGGCATAGAGGACAGCATTTGCAAGCTGGCACTCTTGTCAGGCTTGGGGTTAAGGGCTGCCGGCCCGGGCTTTTTTGGAGCAGGCCGAGGCGGACTGTAGGCTACAGTCTAGCTTTCAGGGCCCATCTGACTGGGCCTAGCCAGACTGCAGATATCCCTTACCTTGTGACCGAAATTCATGGCTGCGTAGCGTGCCGCGAAGTGAGATTGGGTTCACGGCTGGCTGTTTTTCCGGTGCCCATTAGCCTATTTTAGAATCTGGGAGCAAATCTACGCAGACACTCTTGTTTCCGTCATGGCAATGCTGAGCGGTGCTGATTATGTAAGATTCTCAGCACTACACCACTTCTAAAACAACGTTTTTCCTGTCACGATTACTGAAATAAGCTAGTAGTAGTATTTAGCGCTGGCCATGATTACAAGGTAAGGGTTCTCCAGGCTTTCGAGTAATAATATGTGATTAAATAAGATAAGCAGGTGAAATGCCAAGAGTCACAGCCACTAAAGACTGGATCAACGTGCAACAGAGGAGGAAACTTTCTTTCCATTCACCCTTGCTCTCATGATCGCGCTCATGACTGGCATCATAATAGTGCTCACCCACCAACTCTCCCCAACTAGTATGAAAACCTTAGGATTAGGGTTACCTCCGCACAACCAAGGATAGACCTAATCGCAAACGTAGACAGACCCTAGACTAACACACATACATGACCTAAGTAGATAGCCGTATCTCAATATATCGTAGGGATAACAGAGCTAACAGTAGATCTCGGGGGTGCTGGGGGTGATGCCACTGCCATCGCATCTTGCGGTACGATATAATACATCGATTTGGTTTGCCTTGTGGTCAGAGGACTGGTGTCGTGAAAGTTGAGGAGGGGGGGCCGGCAAGACAAAGAGAGACCCGTTGCCAATGACAACTGGGACAGTTTCATGACTAAGCAGTGAAACAAGATGGTAACGGTGGCCCTCCTACTCTCCCAGGAGTGAGAAGGCATGTGGCGAGCAGCTCAAAATGGTCCATCCCCAGCAGTCACTAAATACGGCTGTACACTAGAGGTCATTGATGATTTTTTCTGATCGTGGTGAGCAGCCAAATTAACAAACTTTCACCAAGACACTCCCTGTAGGAAATCCGATCTGCTTAAAGAATTTCTAATTCCACTTCTGATAAAAAAAAATACCACCCTAACCACCACCCCTGGCATTGCAATGCCATGAAGCCTTTCCATCTAAGCCCGAGATAGTAGGGCCAGCATCCCAAAATCCTACAAAGACGCTGTGCCGATGGATCGCGCCATTTCTTAAGTGCCCCCCAAGAGGCATTAGCCTGCAAATGTTCTATACACCTCATGGCAATACTAATGGTTGAGTAGCTGCTTTAAAAACAGCCTTCTTCGGTGATTGTTTCTAATAGGATCATTTTTGGTTGGAGATTGCCTGTGGAGTGGCATTGCGTGTCTAGAGAATTAGTTGATCAAAGTCCGCTTCTTGGTTTAGCGCGCGTATTCACGTCTCTAAGAATTGTTACTCACCTATTCATAACTTTAATCTTCGGCTGTTGTTGTCACAGAAACATACTTGTTCGGGTTGACAACCTCTCTTAGGCAGTATGTAATCCCCGATTCGCAATCTCAAGCCTTAAATCGTCTAGGAATCTTTTCTCCAGAGTATCAAACGGGACGATACAGGGTGGGTCATTGTAAGCTATGTTGGTTAAAACTCTGTCCGTAGGTTCCTCCAACCCATCGCTCCCACTCTCCCCTGTGCCTTCTTGTTAAAGAAGTTGTGTTTGGAAATAGATTACGACCGCGAAGGTTTATTAAGAGGTTTCCAGGCTTTGCGGGATTCGGCCCCTTGGAGGATTCTCTCCGCTCTGTTGGAGAAGCAACGCCATCGGTCTCCAAATGCAGGTTCTTCGGTTTAAACATCTTGCCCTCAGTGAGTCACCGATTTCATACCGGTTGGAAAAGTCCTCACTTGTGGGCAGCGGTACGCGTATGCGCTTGTGAAAACCTTTCTCCCACAAAATCTCCTCCCTTCTTGTCTTCACTTTCCTTTCCTTCTTTTCTCAAGGTATCTCACAATTCCTTCTTCCCCTTCCACCCAAATCGCTCTCATCCACCTGAACCACTTCTCTTCACTCCATAAAATCCTTCATTTCAGTCATTGACTTCATTACGGGCAACACTTCTATAACGGTCCCCCGCCGTCCCCGCATCCCCCCGGCAGCCCCTTGGCGGCCTGTAGACCGACCCTTCATGACGATGTATGGCCTTTACTGGCGCACCTCGTTGGAGTTTCTGGGTATGCAGATTTATTTCTATCCGCCTCCATTGCTTACAGCTGTTCCTGACACAATACCTTCAGGATACCTTCATATGGTGAGAACGGAGAAGTGGAGTTGGTGGAGATATACAATCAGGATGGTCACAGATCCCAGGAGAGTATTATTCCAGAGGGGCAGGTTTTTATTATGAAGAAGCCGTATTTCAAGACCACCTCCGATGGTGGGACTGGCATTCACGTTGATGATGTCTCGGATATCATATTCTCAGGCGGTGAAGATGACAGGATTCCGGAACGAAAACGAAACAGCCCCGACGGGGACTGAGAAACGCCAAGAGTTCTCACCCGAAAATGTCCGCACAACTCAGGAGCGGTGAAGTTCTCTCCTTCGTTCGATGGCCATTATCTCTGGAGCTTGCTTCAACAACTAACGGTGAAGATAGGAGCATATATCAACCACAAAATCCTCCGATCCTTTCATGAGCCATTACACATGCCCACGCTACTCCTTGTATATCTCCACCACTCTTTGTTCACTCCCGTGCTAACGAACGAAAGGCAAACTCCCACTATTCATAACATCCAGCCGTGTGGGCTCCGTGTGTCCGGTTCTTTCGCTCTTTCCCTACAGCTTTCCCGACGGACGCATCGATTCAAAACTCAAACGCATCCCTACAGACAAAATACTTTCCCTAAAACCAAAGCGTGCTTCCCTAAGCTAGGACCAAGCGTGTTCCCAAAGCTATCCGAACAACAAAGGAACTATCATGAGGGCATGCAGAGCAGCATCTCACTATTTCTATCACTATTCCAAAGATCTGCATCCCATATGCTGTTGAAGCACCACCGAGCTACATACCGATTAGTTCTCTTCCATCCTACTTTGCACTTCGTGTGTGGATCTTACAGCTGAAGCGAGTCTGTTGGCATCGGCAACGGGCAGCCTGAGGTTATATTGGACTAGGATAGTGATTCCAAGAACCTCGGGGGGGGGGGGGGGGGGGGTTGCGGTTGGGAGGGCTCTTACGGTTTTTTTTTGAGGGGATTGCGGTTGGGGGGGGTCTATTTTTATATTGTTTCTGAGGCTGTTTTGTAGTTTTATTATAGTAGTTGGTCCTTGCTGGGTAGAGGGAAAGATTTGGGGGGAAGTGTGATACTCAGTGGTAGCTGAACAAATCTCGGTCTAGCCATCACAGCCTCTCACTCGTAGACTTTTCTGATCCCGCCAGCCAACCAGGCTTCCTGCCTATTTTGCTGGCCAGTTTTCGGTGCTAAAAAAAAGATAATCTCCAAACCCCCGGAAAAGTATCGTGTGAGGGGCAACGACCACGGCTTTCTCTTCCATCCCACCACACGTTTCCATCCATCATCTACCCCAACTACCACCAATACCAGTAGGATACTGATACGTGGCAAGGTCCGGAAATCCTTCTCCCTCGCCGCCGCCGGGTCCCGAGATTGATGAGGATGCCAAGACGGTTACTGGGATTGCTTTCGGGAGTACTACGAGTTCTACTGAGTATACTACTCTGGTTCCTGGTTGTATCCCTGTTTCAGGGGAACCGAGACTGACGAGGTATAGGATGGCAAAGCAGAGGTTGTCGCGAATGAGGAAGGGGGTTCGGTTGTTATGTGTGAATGGATGCCGATTGGATGAGAATGCTGACGGGAAGTATTAGATCGACAAATCCTCACAGTATTATCATGGGTGAGCTCGGAAGAGTTCACTGGACACAAGCGAAATCGGATCTGGCTTGGAATGCAAAGAACACAGCAGCCCTACTTCCGGGACTTCCTTGGGAAAAATTACTCCGAGATTGACCCTACGAATATTCACAACTCTGCCCACCAGGGAAGATCGATGGTGTACCATCATTTAAGCTCTAGCAGGCGGGCGACGAAAATATTTCCACCGTTAGCATTAATGAGATCACCACAAGACACCTTATCCGGCTTAGGGACCCCGTATCGGACTTTTTGGGGGCGAGAGTTACTAGTGCAGTGATTACCGTCCCGACCGAGTTTTCGGATACCCAGAAGGAAGCGCTTGCGGCCGCGGCCCAGGCTGGGGGGCTTGAGGTATTACAGATCATTCATGAACCTGTGGCAGCTGTCCTTGCGTATGCTGCCAGGAAGACGCCCTAAGAGCAAGGTGTTGATAGAAATATTTGGTAGCGGATCTCGGGGGTACTAGGTGTGATGCCACTGCTGTCACATCTTGCGGTAGGACTTGCGCCATTCTTGAGACGGCTTGTGGTTATGCACTTGGTGGACTGAAACTTGATGAGGTGCTTGTGGATCACGTTTCGAAAGAGTTTATAACGAAGCATAAGGTTGATGCGAGAAATGAGAGGCCGCTCGCGGAACTGAGGTTGGAGGCTGGAGGCTGAGGGGAGGAAGAGGGCTTTGTCGCTGGGTACCTTGGCCACCATTTCTATCGAGCCACTCGCTGGTATGATTTCCATTCTACCTTTAACTGACTGCGATACGAACTTGGCGCAAAGAAGGCGTCCGTCCAGATTGTGTCACTCGTAGAGGATGCCGTAAAGGAAGTGGAATTGGACTTGTTAGACATTGGCGAAGTTTGTCCTTTCATTTTTCCAACCAACCGTCTAGTTCTAACTACCATCTCGGTGATCCACCCAGCCGGCACCCCACACCCCTAAAATCGCCACACGCATCGCCGCCCTCTTGCCAGAGTTAGTGCCTGTAAACCCTCTAGCAGTTCTCACAACAGCAGCCAATTCATCAGAACTCTCGGCCCGCGGTCCAGCTATTGAAGCCTCACTAATTGTCGGATTCGACAAGGAGAACATCGAGGAATCCATCCGTCCGACAGCAATCATAACACCCCACCTCTCGCATCAAATAGGGCTCGCAAACGTGAAAGACAACAGCTTCCGGACAATTCTCAAACCCCCGACCTCCGTTCCCGCTCGGAGGAGTGTTCAATTTGACGTTCAAGCTGACGACGACGTGATCGTTAAAACCCGCGTGTCTATTAGGGAAATTCTGGTTGAGAAGGTTGAGCGACAAGTCATTGGTGGGAAGGACGAACATGAGAGTGAGGATGAGAGCGAGAGCATTAGAGGTAAAGGTTTTGTTGCTTACTGTACTCACTTGGTATTAAAGCGGGATTTTCTTTTATTTGGTTTCCCATTTTTCTCCTCCCCCCCTTTCATGAGCTCTGTGTGTGCGCTTTTTAGTTCGCGTTTTCCAGTCTCGTAATAGATTGTAGTGTTGAGCTCGAAATTGGTCGATTAGGTACTGTAGGACTGGCATGGGTTATCACTCATAATTTATACTATGTTTACAAAAGTGCTGACGTTGTATTGCTTTCCCTTCCTCATAGGATACCTAGAAAAGGGGTGACGGACCAATGTGCTGTGCGTGATAAAGACGGACCGTAGTTGATATCCGAGTATTCATTCAAGTGGACTTTTTTATACCTCATGCAATCATGACACCTTCAAAGTATTATAACTATCTGCAATTCTAAGCCCTCATGTAGCAGTAGGCTTACTGCACTGCTCCCCCCCTTTATTTCGTTCAATTATCCATAGTTTCCATCGTGTGTTGCTAAAGGAAAGGGTAGGTTTAAGATCACAGTCTGTCACTCGGAATATATCACAGTTGGGGGTGTTGAATTTCTTGTCATTGTCTTCCATTGACCTTAAACAACGGCTTTGTCGCAAGCGTTGCTTTCCTATGTCATCCCGCCCTACGGGGTTGTCTCTTATATGATGGGACATAGTTGGTTGGTACTTGAATCTCTCTAGGACGTTGGAGTTGCATCTCTTAGTAAGGTCCGTGACTAACGTGAGGGCTGAAGGAGAACCTTCTTGCTGTGTTTTCTCCCCCTAACCCAGAACCGGGGATTCTAGACGTCCTAGCGCCATTCTCAATTAATTCGGTTCTTACGGTAGTAATTTCTCTCCCCCTTTCCTCCCTCTCCCTGGTTTCGCCCACACGCATGCTGGTAGGCCCGGTACTGTGGGGTCAGATATGGGCTAAGTTAACCTGTTACTCAATTGTTTCTTGTATTTGTTAGCTCTGTTAGCTATATGATAGGTTGAGGTACGGCTACCCACTTAGGTCATGTCTATGGGTTAGCTTAGGGACTGCCTTCTGTGTTTGGGTTAGGTCTATCATTGGTTCTGTGGGAGTGGGCTTGACACCGGCGTTTCCCTCTAAGTAGTTTTCTCTCTTGTAAGACTAGTCATTAACGAACATCTCACCTCACACAACGTACCACGCACATCCCAAGAGTATTTTAATTTCTGAGCGGGCCGTTTACAGTATTAGATAGCGGAGTGGAGGGTTCACGGTGGCAGCAGGGGTGGATTACTAAGAGCTGGTTGAGATCGTGGGGTTTAAAGAGGGAATTAAGGGAGGCAACGGGGGACCTGAGAGGAACACGACGAACATGTCCATAGAGGACTCCACTTCTTGTGTTTGTCGATAGTTATCGACATCTTTATCATCTGGGTCTTTGTTTTTTTTCATCAGCGACGATTTCTTTAACACTACTGTTGGAAACTGTAGTTATGGGTGCGCTCTCCTCTCATCTGTTGCTGTAGTTACGAGTGACACCTCGTGACCACTTATGTCACCCCCCCTGTTCCCTCTTAAATCCTCGCTTTTCTTTTCTCTTTCTCTTTCTTCTTTCTTCTTCTTTTTCTCTCTTAACAGTCTTCTTGTTCAATAAGTATGAACAAGTCTTTTGCTTTCTCCGGTGACCACTTTGCCTTTGAACCTGTGGAACTACTCGCTTGCCCTCTTCTGCACCCGATAGTTCTCAACAACTACCCTCTGTGTGAGACGCGATTGCCCACAGTGTTCCCAACCGTCCGGGGGCCCGGCGGGGCCCCGCGGGGGACTTCCAAGAGCCCCGAACGGGAAGGGACGGCTATCTGTAGTCCATCCGGGGCGGCCTAGGTGCAGGACGGCCATCTTTGGGCAGGGCGGCGGGTCCTCCAAGGTGAGACATTTTAGTTCAGGACAGGGGACTGCGGGGGACAGCAGGGAATGTCCAGAGACGGTGGGGGACGGCAGGGGACTATTGAGGACGGCCGGGAAAGGGTGAGGACGGCCGGAAACGGTGGGGGACTACGGGGACGGCCAGGGATTGCAAGAGTGATGTCTCATGATGTGAAAAGAATTCGTTTGGAGGTGCATGATTTCAGCTTGGCTAGTACAGGAGGTCCAAGCGCCGGGACTACAGCCCCCTATAGTCCGTCCGGTCCTCACCCCCCCCCCCCCGGGCGTAGTGCGTCCTAGCGCCCCCAAAAAGACGGACTGTGAGCCGTAGTCCGTCCCGTCCTCCGAAGACCGACGGACTGGACGGTTGGGAACACTGATTGCCCACTTTCGGTACTGTTTTGGTTCCTGACCGTGATATCATTTCCCTGGGATCTTCGGCCTTTTGTTTTCTTTTGTCTAGTATCCTGCTTCCGAGAGTGCTACTTCCCCGGTACGGAAATCATCGTTTCAGTACTCTCCCTGGGAGCAAGGGGGCCACATCGAGCTGAGTCAACCACAGAGTCCTGGGTGGAGACAAGCTGTTCGGAAATTCTTTTGTCCTCATTTTTCCCCTACTTTATTGAATTTCTGTAACAATTTGGGCAGCGCACGCGAAGCATGATGGAGTTAGGGTCGCTACTCTCTCGAAATTCCCGCCATAATGGTAGCGGAAATAGTTCAGCTGCGCCGATGTCAGAGGAGGAAGGAGAACAAGAGCAGCGAGGGATGCCCAACTTGGATGGTGGTATATAGGGTTTCAATGAGTAGTGGCTTGGACTTGCCGGGTGAATGCTGATGAGAATTGTGTTCTCCAGGGAAGTTAGTTTACCTTTCCTTCATCATGTCCGGAGTTTGGGGGAGATGGAGTTGCTGATTGGGGAATATAGTGGCCGCGTCCGGCTCTGTTACTGATAGTATGCAGATCTGTTGGAGATAGAACTGATAAGTTGGATAGTTTTTGGTGTATCTGCAGTTCTTTAACGAAGTGCCTTCGTTGCTGTATCAGGTTTAACACGACGCGTGATTAAGATTGTGCTTTTATGGGGCTACAATAGTGATGACCACGATCATGATCTGATCGAGGGGACCCCATGATCGAATGATCGATCAAATGGGTAGGTCCTGATCGAGTGATCGATCATAGCCACTGCTCGAACATGATCGATTTTGTATCTATTAGGTAGGAAATATCCACTCAATATGGATTACCAGTATTTACACCCGTGTTATAACAAGAACAGAAGCCCCCTACCCTATCGTTCACTTAGGTATCATGGTAGCTTGTGGCTGGTCTAGAGTGATTGGTATATAAGTTGATCGCATCACCAATTAATAAGGTTGTGTTGGAAAAGTGATTACGTATTGGCCACAAAACTCACCGCTCTTGTTCTATTCTACCTTTACCAAGGTTAGCCAGTAATGTTTGCTTCTCTCTTCCGTCACCATAGTTTTCTCTCTTTCCTATCTTTCGTTTGCTGTTCTTTGCACTTAATTGCAATATGAATCTCTTCTTGTCTTCGTGATATTTCCCACAGGTTACAAGAGTGATTGGTTATGATTTAAGATTCTTGAGTATACTCGATGATAGTCAAGCCTGATCGAGTAGTACCCATGATGGAGCAAATCGATTAGATCATGAATGCTCTGCTCGATCAGCCTCGATCATAGGGCCCCTCTATCCGATCATGATCGAGCAGAGCATTCATGATCTAATCGATTTGCTCGATCATGGGTACTGCTCGATCAGGCTTGACTATCATCGAGTATACTCAAGCATCTTGAATCATGACCAATCACTCTTGTAACCTGTGGGAAATATCACGAAGACAAGAAGAGATTCATATTGCAATTAAGTGTAAAGAACAGCAAACGAAAGATAGGAAAGAGAGAAAACTATGGTGATGAAAGAGAGAAGCAAACATTACTGGCTAACCTTGATAAAGGTAGAATACCGGTAGAACAAGTTCGGTGAGTTTTGTGGCCAATAAATCACTTTTCGAACACAACCTTATTAATTGGTGATGCCATGAACTTATATACTGGGAGTCTACCCGCCCACTAGGTGCCAATTCTTCCAGCCAGACTTTACTTTATTAGTTCTTCAACAAATTGGGCTGGCGTACCTCGGGATTGTACTGCCGTTGAAGATTGGTAAGCCCGGATGTGTGTCATCCTTTACTATTATAGCTAAATAAAGATTATTGAACAACACATTGCGATCCTGACTACTGACTTTGTCATAATGCAACCACTCCCATCATTTCGGGTCTGTGGCAATGAGGGAATACTGCCAATTACTTTCAATAACTTTTATTCAGCTTATATAAGTAAGGTATGACACCCGTCCTCTAGATCAGCCACAAACTACCATAATACCTACGTGAACGATAGGGTAGGGATCTTCTGTTCTTGTTATAACATAGGTGTAAATACTGGTAATCCATATTGAGTGAATATTTCCTACCTAATAGATGCAAAATCGATCATGCTCGAGTAGTGGCCATGATCGATGACTCTATCAGGACCTACCCATTTGATCGATCATTCGATCATGGGGTCTAGTGTTGTTCACGAGCCGGCTCGGCTCGTGGCACCCCTGGGCTCGAGCCGCCAAGAGGCTTGAGTCTAGAGTGGCCACGATACCTCTACTAGATGTTTTTTTTAGTATCTAGACAGCTTAGCGCCAAGGCCCATGAAAACCCGCGCCAATATTCCGGATACTAAATAAAACGTCTAGTACACACTCCATTATCATTCAAAACAACCAACAATTTTATATAGCAAGACTCGAGCAGGCTCGCCAAGAGACTCGAGTCGGCTCGAGCCTAGTGACCACCTGGGCTCGAGTCCACTGGGCTCGAGTCCGCTCGGCTCGTGCACAACACTAATGAGGTCCCCTCGATCATGATCGTGGCCATCACTAACATGGAGCTGTAGGTGCTTAAAAGAAGAAATGTGTTATGCATTTTATAGTTAAAGTTGTTCAATAAATTCGGTAAATAAGCAGTAAATGTGAAAGGTGATTAGAGGATTGAAGGGAGGGGATAAGGTAATAAGAAATTTAGGGTAATTTAGATATTCGACATCTCGGGTGCCATATCAATCTCCATCAAAAGAGCTATTAGTAATATAAGTATTTATTTTGGCCAAGTTATGATAATGGGGGATGTATGGAGTAAGTTGTAAGGGAAGAAGCTTTAGGTTTTGCCCTTCGATATGGGGCTCACCAGGCCATTTTAGAGGTTCATATAGCCCAGAAGGCTCCGAGGACAAGAGGCTAGTTGGTTAGCTTCTACACCCAGGTTGAGTTACCCGTACTGCTCGTCAAAATTACATAAGCATTTTTTGGCATGTGACTGCTTTCTCTTGTGAATATCACAAAATCTTTGCTTTGCTTTGCTAAATATTCAGCCTCTTCGGGAGTGAAACTGGTACACAGCAAATCCACATTTTATGAGCAGTAATAAATTTTCATTTTTCCATTCACGTTTCCGACTCATTCATCAAAGGTAGAGATGAGTACGCTACCGGAGCCTTCTAACGGTCCATCCAATAGCCATCCGGCACCACACAATCTGCGTCTGTATCAGGGTCTTACCATTGCCGATAACCCCACTAGCGCAGATGATTATCAATGCAACTTCCGCCAACATGAGCAGGAGTTGCGGGAGCTAGAGGCAAAATGGTACAACCGCAGCGGCAAGCAGGTGGAGGAGCTTTTCGCTAAGGGGTTGGAACGTTTGGACAAACTTCGGGAGCGTGTTAGAGAGACGTCTGATCAAATTGCTGTGCTTACTGTAGGGAGCCTATTTTTCAATTCAAGTTTACCGGCTAGTTCTAACTGCTATTTAGGTGATGGCATTGAGCGAAGAAACTGAGAACATGAAGTTGGAGGAACGTTTCAATCTACGTGGAGCATTAGGTAAGTAATCATAATGCCAATTGGGTTAATACTTACTAATATTCAGCTATAGAGCATATTGTCTACCATGCAAAATTGATGAAGAAAATTGATCGCAATGGGCCAGACGGAGTTCAGATTGGGCTCAACCAGCTGGCCACAACCGCCGAATTTCTTGACGTTCTTCGGGAAGAAATATCTGCGCGCAGCCTTGTACTTACGGATGTCATGCGCTATGTTGCAGTTGCCTATGACCAAGCATCTATGCGTTCAAGGGGTAATGATTGGATCATTACTCTGAGGAAGGAGGGCCACCATACTATGGAATTATGGACTGTGTTGGTTACTTTCTTAAGAGTTCAGAGCGCGTGGCCGGGTAGCCTACCATGGAGGCAGGAGGGAGAGGGCCGGAAGATCTGAGTCACCATCAACACCAGCTGAGAACTTGACTTGAATGTAGGGCCAGGACGGTTAGCACTCATATTGGACTCTGTGAAGATGTTAACCCCAAGACTGGATCTGTGCAGTAATCTGTTCATGCAGTTATATGTCGATAGAAGGTTGGAGGCAGAGGTTTGATTGCTTACTGTATTCAACTGGTACAAAAGCGGGATTTTCTGTTATCTTGTTTTACTTTCCTTTCTCCTCCTCCACTTTCATAAACTCTCTCTGTATGTGCTTTTTATTTGCCACTTTTTCCAGCCTAGTAATATCGTGTGTTGAGCTTGAAATGGATTGATTGGATCAGACTATGACTGGTTATGACTTATAGTTATACGATGATCAAGCAGGTTCTGATGTTACATTGCTTTACCTTTCTCATACAGGGAAGAATAAGCGACGGATTAATGTGCAGTGCGTGCTTGAAGAAACGAAACATCTTTATTACAACGCTATCATCATATTTGGGTATCAGGTATCAAATTTTCTCATCAATCAGCCAAGCTGTGCACTCATATCCGATCCCAGTTCTGGGCACCCGGAACCTGCCCTAGTTCCCCGCCTAATATTACCGCTCTGTCCTCCAAATCCCCAAGCATATTTTCTTCTCTTATCAAATGTATGAAGCAACAGGTAAGCGGATAGAGCAATCACACATTATGAATACCGTAAAAACTCCTGTCGTTTGCTATCTCCGAATCTACTGCCTAGAAGTCTTCAAAAGGGTTAGTGCTTTCCTATGCGGGATAAGATCAGCCATCAGGACGTTATTAAATCTCATTAACCGACACACGCAATTCTATTAACCTGTCAAACTAAACCTAAGCTGACGGAGATAGCGAATCGAAAGTATTTTTACGGTATTTTTATGAAATACCTGTAGGTGACTGCCGTCCTTACTAAGGACGGCCGGGCCCTGCAGATGACGCCCGTCAATTACAAAGACGGCCCGGCCGTCAACCTACAGTCCTGCAGTTAATACCGAGGACGGACGCCTTGCCCGGCCGTCCATACCAACCCCGCCCGGGACGGACGGGACTATTGGACGCCAGGGCCCTGCAGTCCGGACGGGACGGTTGGGAACACTGAATTTTGTTCAATTATCCTTGGTTTCCATCGTGTTTTAAAGGGAAGGTCCGGGTTTGAGATCCCAGTTTGTTACTCGGAGTATATCACAGCTTGATGCATAATTTTCAACGTATAATATAAGGAATTTGCCATGCCGTCGTCATATACATGGGCAGAGCAAAGCGTGCAGCCACTTGGACTAGTCAGGTGCAAACTAACACGATGGATGGACATAAGACATGCTCACTCACCTTCTTATTATTGTTCGGGATTAAGGAAAGCACGAAAGAATGAACGAACAAAAGTGTTGGATGGAAGCCATTATTAGCTGCTCACCATATGGTTCGCTATCGGTCATGAACCTGGAACGCAACATTTTCAAACTCCTTTGCACTATCTCGATCTTTTGTTTCACCAATGTTAGCTTCTCACAAAGACCCTGAACGATCCGGTATACCTAGTGCGACAACACAGAACACCAATGAAACTCTACAACCCAAGATAACCAAAGACCAACTTCATCCTTGGTCCGACATGGTACCCTCGGCCACACATCCTAACCCTTCCCTCGGTCATTCAATCTTCACCTCGGAAGTGACTCGGGAAAGCGCGAAGGAACGGAAGGAATAAAAGCGAATTTCGACCTTCGCAGGAATTTTGTAGTTATCACTCATTCACCATCGTCCCGCTCAGTCACCTGCTTTTCTGTGTTAGCCTTTTAAGTTTCTCTGGTTATCCCCTCTGTTCTTTTGTTATTTCAAAAGGTTCCTACCTGCATACTCGTTCCAACCAATAAAAGTTTGTGCAATTCCGCCTTCAAGGATTGGATCCGCTGTCCCCGTCAGTGTGTTGTCAAAGAAAAAGTGCAATCGCAATAGGCTCTAGGAGGAAATGCGGAAGATGGAGGAACGGTGCTCTGGTTCACTCTCGTCCGCTACTCGCTAGCTAAGGACAGGCTAGGAGGTATATCGCTCCGTCAAACTAACAACAACGGAACACTCCCGAAACTCAACGAACTCTAAGGAAACACGTGTGGCTGACAAAAAATCCCCGACAATCTCGAACCATCCTGATATCCCATGATCCTCCGTGATCCATAAAACCTCTTCCTCAACAATGCGCAAACTCCCGAGTGGCATAGGGTACGAAGGAAACCTTAAAACTGACACGCTCTGCCTACTGGCATAGAGTATGAAAACAACGATCCACTGCTAGGGGCCCAACCGCCAGAAACCACAAAGCCACATGCCCTATAGCCGTCTATTTCTTAGCCGCATACCCGCAAACCTGCAGATCCGCCTATCCGCGCAACTGCATAACCCCATGCTCTATAGACAATCCAACAATTGTCTTCGTTTACAATTTTGTAATCACATGATCGGTTCAGTTCTGCAATACCCGTCCTGTACTATCTGCCCTAGCTGTAGAGTAGATGTCTTACTCCCTTAAGGGGCGAACAGGGCCTGATGATGCATGGTGATATGAGTTAGCCTCCCACTGACAGAAGGTGCGAGTTTCTAGATCTTGCTGCCATTATTCAACTGCCTCGATCCTCTCTCTTTGCTTCAGTTATGGCCCTTTTTTTCTTTATGCTCTTCCGTCGAGAGATCAATCCTGAATTGAAGCCCCCCAATCCCCGCATTTCCCAGAAAGGTTGTAGCTTGGGCTAACACTTGCCATTGCCTTATTACTTTATCCTGGTATAGTGTTATTCCAGAAAGCTAGCTTCTTTTCCTCAACAACATCTCCATCATTCCTCCCGGCGACTAAATATCAAAGAGGTACATCCTCCAGCAAAACTTCCAAATCTGGGGAAGTTCCTGTACTCCACCACCAACTGCTCCTTAGTCTTACAGTGGATTCTGAAAGTTTTTTAAGCAACCTTCTTTATCCCCATTTCCACTCTCTGGATGGTCTCCGGCTTCCCCCCTCCATTGATAAAGAGTAGAGAACTAACAATTCTAAAGATATAATCTAGCTATTATGCCTCACTTGAGATGGTATTAGAGCGATACAGGGGGTTGGTCTACTAACCTTCCTTATATCGCCCTCTCCATCATTGATTTCGTCTCCATCAACTACCTCATATCACTATTGTAGAACCCCACCTTACTAGACGAGAACCGTCCAAGTTGGGTCTAGGCATTGTAGGCAGGGTTCCGAATAGTCCGACCGGTCAAGTCTTGGAGGCAGGGCCAGACTTGCCCGTCCTGGTTGATGTCGATGACAGGACCTGCCTAGCTATAGTAAGATTTTAAAGCTGCTTGCCACAGTATAAATCAACAGGCCCTCAATACAGGTTGATAGAACATCCTAGAGAGGATATCATGTTGTAGAAATGCAATTACCCGATCGATAAGTCGCATTGAATACCCATATTGTGGCATTTGGTCATGTGATATCATTCACTTAGTGCACCAAAAATAGTTCTATACTTGAGAACCTATTTTCTCAACCCCTAATCAAAGCGAGGCACTATCTCCACCATATAATCCATGGAAACAGTAAGTGTAATTAAGAAAAGCTTTATTTGAATGTAATATATTGTGATAAAAATAGCATATCCTATTACTTGGTGGGCCTGGTCGGACCGGTCCTGGCCGAGTCGGTTTCAATAATCCTAACTATTCAGTCGGTCTAACTTCCACCATTAGGCTAGACTTGACATTTGACCGGACTAACTAGTCCAGTCCAGTCTTCCACCGACCATTCGGAACCCTGATTGTGGGCTATAGGCCTATTCCTCTACTATGTATCCACCCCTAAGAATACGCAAGTGAGATGTACTAGGAAACGCAGGCCTTTAGGAGAACTCTGGGACCAGTATTCTCAGCCGTCCGGGGAGCTTTAAGGGCAGGACCGCCCTCTTTAGGCAGGACGGCGGGCCCTACAGGGTGAGACATATTAGTGCAGGGGAGGGGGATGGACGGCAGGGGACGGCCGGGGACAGGTGAGGATGGTCGGGGATGGGTGAGGACGGCTGGGGACGGTTGGGGGCGGCGGGGGGCGGCGGGGGGCGGCACGAATGATGTCTCATGATGCTATATGATTGGTTCGGAGGTGCATTATTTCAACTTCGGCTAGTGCCGGAGGTCCAAGTGCTGGACTATAGTCCCCTATAGTCCGTTCGGTCCTAACCTTCCCGGGAGTAGTCCGTCCTAGCACCCCAAAAAGACGGACTATGAGCCGTAGTCCGTCCTGTCCTACTCCGAAGACGGACGGACTGGATCACTGAGAACACTGTCTGGGACCATGGCATGCACTCTCCACGAGAGCAGACCCCACCGATCCTGTTAACATGGAGGAGGAGTAAATGCAAGGGACATAACCCTGCATCGTGTCGGCTTCATTACTGAAAAACCAGATTTGCTTTAACGGTTAAGCAAAAAAGTGATCGTGAATCTAGCTTCATATCAAAAGATGCCAAGACGTGCGGAGTGTCCTATGGTTCAGGACAATGCCACCTTACAGTAGCGAACCCCAAACCTGATGAAACTCAAACTCCTCTAAGTCAAAATCAACAACCTATAAGCTTAAAAGGTTCTGTAAAATTTATTATCTAATGGTTATCTAAAGAATTACAAAGAGGTTAAAGGAAATACGAACTTCCTGCAGTGCTAGAACGGTTCAAAGATTTCCATTTTTGTATAAGAGGTCAAATTAACAGCCCTTAAACTAACTGTATTAATATCTTAACAGAAGTATGCCTGATATATCAATAAATATCACCAGTCATTAAATTTTCAGGATCAAGAAAGTTTAACCCAATTAGGAAGATAACTGCTGGTTAATAAGCAGATGGGAATTAACACAGGTGTTGATTGGCAGTGTCCGGAACCATACTGAAAACAAGAAACTCGGAAGAATGGTATCTACTTTACTGAAGAGGTGAAGTACGGAAAACAACTGTCACTTTCAAAGAACCTTCAAGTAGAAAAGAAAACTATACAAGTCACAATCAATTCAAACTTACTAAGCTACTTCACAAAACCGATTCAGAAAACCACACAAAAGACATAAAGTTCCCGCTACCAGAGAGCCCAACCTTGCAGGTTGTCCCACTAACTAAATACAGGCACCATTTTTCTTCCTCACGATGGTCGCCGCTCTTTGTTGCAGTGGTGGGTGGTGGGAGAAAGCGTGAGAGAAGACAAAAACCTAACTTACATACGGTAGACGCCCCTGTCCACCAAGTCTAGGCAACAGCCACCCCTGCAGGACCGCGAATCCTCCAATGCCAAGATCGTGACTAACTTTCTATTTAGTAAAAGTTAATCCCAGATAAGCTAGAAACAGCCGGTTAAGAAAGTCAATTTTCAACTCCTCTCTAAATGCTCGGCTTCTCTTCCACATTTACCAGTGTGCCCTGAGGTGTTTGATAGGGTAGTGAGAGCAGTCATGTCGCTCGATCGGGGCCACAGAAAAACTCTGTTTAGTAGTTAGCTTGGCGCACACACTTTAGCACATAAGCCGCCTCTCATGTAGACTAGCCTAACAACGAACAACCACACCGAGGAAAGCAAGCCAATCAACAACCTTTTCTTTCCTTCTTAATTCGTTCAAGTGCATCGCTCCCTACTTCACCCTTGTCAAGGCCTTTAGGCAATTCATCGTCTGGTCAACTTTCCACCTGTTTGTCTTCCGGTATATCAATAGGTCACACATACGCACAGGAGGGTGATTTCGGCACGCGCGACACACCATCCAAACTAAACGGGTCCTGCGAAATCAGCCCAACACCGGTCATTTGTGGCGTGTATTCTCCTTTTCTTCCTCACGCTCGCAAACCCGTTTCTAAACCACCCAATCCCAGAAACCAATACCATTTTATTAAATTGCCTCTTTACTATCATCTCCAAATCTTTTCTTTTTAATGTCGCGGATTCCCGTTTTTATCGACAACACATATTACGGTGCCCCCACTCCAATTCCTTCAAATGAGACTGCGGCCTGTCTTATGCCGGATGCCGAGGCACAGGGATTCGCTTATTACCAGGGTCAGATCACGGTCCTGGAGAGTTTGATATCGCAGAGTTTGTTAGAAAAAGATAGAACAATTCAGGAACAATACCTCAAAATTGCACATCTTGAGGTAAACAACTTACAATTGATTTTACTACTATTTCTAACTGATATATAGCACCATGGGACCGACCTAAAAAAGAAACTGTCGAAATTAGAAGGGAATTTCGAAATGCGTGGGGCATTAGGTAAATATTCAGTGGCACTACATATACATATGCTGCTGTTACTAACATGACTGTATAGAACGGACAGTATACCAGGCGAAACTTTGTGGCATGATTGATAGACCCATTCCTGGAGCGCCTGCGGGGATTCAGTCAGGGCTGAATAAAATTACCCAAACCGAAAAGTTTGCAGAGCTTCTTTGTAAAGAGGTCGAACAGCGCGGTCTTGATTTGAAGCTAGTTCGGGACTGCATTCCAAGCCTTTATCATTTATTATCTAAATTTGGGCATGGAAACCTGGGCGTGCTGGTGATCCGCAAACGCGATTTTGTTCCGTCAGAACGTGCTCTTCTAGTCACAATAATGAGAGTTCAGGAAGAGTGGGCTGATCCCCTGCAATGGATAGAAGATTTGGAGGGATAATTGTTCCATAGTTGACTTAGTCATACACACCTCCAATAAAACTCTACAGTATCCCCTGAGGCATTTATAGTTCTGAATTTCCAAATTCTATGCCCAAGAAACAGTGTTAAAATTCATATGTATGCATGATTGCCAAATTCAACATTCAAGGGAGATGATGCTTAGTGATGGACATGATCATGCTCAATCATAAATTTTTGATGTGATCGAGATCAATCAATGCTCAAGCATGGGCCAAATTTCCTGCTCGAGCTTGATCATGTCCATCACTAATGATGCTTCCAGCTAGCAATTGATGTTGTTTTGTATATATTCATACGAATAAGCCAATATGGGTCAAGAAAAGGGTTGAAGGAGTTTATGTGTAGCGTGTGGCAAAGAGGTGTAAGAAGGGACAGAACTATCGATAGAGACCTAGTATGATTCGGTTACAAGCTCTTTCATCTGTAGGCAGACATATTCCTTAAATGTAAAAACAATAAAAAGTCTTCCCAAGGTCTCCTGACTATAATTACACCATCATTTCTATCCTCCCATCATCTCTCTTGCTCCACTCTCCTTCACTACTGTCTTTCCTCGTTAGATAAAACATTACCCCCATATCTTGCATCTTTTACCGGGTAGTAGAGGGCTTCCTCGTGAACTCTCTAATACCTTCTAGCATCTTCTAGCATATATCAGGTCTAGTGACAACGGAGCGAGCGCGGGTAATTCAAAATACCTGCAGAGTAGAAATCAGAGTATTTAATCTTAATAGCTAGATTATTATCTGCATGGGAATAGTGCTAGCCTGTGGACCGGGTCAGCGTTCAGGGAGGCTTGGCAAATATTCGCCTGCAGTTAGGTTTGATGCATAATGAAATTTGGCTTCAATCTACGCCAAGCCTCACTGGCTACCCGGTCTATCCTCGGGGATTGTTGTCGTACACAAGATGACTTCCACTCTTGGGATCATTCACTTTTCTAGGGTGATTACGTAAGCGTAGCTTGTAGTATGTCTACTTCACTTTGCAGTCACACACCAAACTATTTCCCATCCCGGCAATTTTTTAAATCTTCACCCTCTTCAAAAACTCGACAACAGCATTACAGATTACAGCTTCCTTTTACTGCGAAATCCTTGTCCTGTTGCGATTCTTCAAAATCATCTGGCAATGAATAACCCTATCATAAAATCCCAACTACCACATGCGCCTGCAGATCCTCTCCCTTCTATAAGCAAACCTAATATTCAACCGCCACCTCTCAATCTAAATTTCCATCCGGAATTGGATAATTTGGCCTTCGGAAATGTGAGTCACACCTACTTCCAGCAAAATCCGCAATCTGTTTTCCCCAATCATACCACAGCTGATATTTGCACTCAGACCTCCTTTCTGCACAATCCTCCAGCTCATGATCAACCGTTCCAAGAGCCCAATTCCATGTTACATCACTACCATATTACACATTTGCGAGAGCTTGAAGCCAACCGGCACAACTACTATCTTGGCTTGTTGCAGGAGCTTGAAACCCACCAGTATAGTGCTACGCCAAGTAGTCTAGGGGTGATCTCGCCTCAAATCAGTTCTGAGAAAGTAAGCCTCTACCACTCAAAAAAGGATGAATCTTTCACAAGACTTTCATCCCGCTTACTTTTTTACAGAAACCTACTCCATTTAATATCCCAACACAAGCAGACTTGGATATGGGAACTCCCAATTCGTACTGTTCCTCCGAACGGACAAACTATGAACTGATCCGTAGTCAATCCGACCCCGGACCAATCAGAAGCAAACAAAATACCTTGTCCACCACCAGCAACCCTGATCTCAATCAGGTATCCCTCACACCAGATATTCACGCGACCGGAAATCTTAGGCAGAACCATGCCCATCAAAATCCGAAATCTGATTTGCATGATGATCTGGTCCCCGCATATCGCACCGAAAGCCACTTCCAACAAAATCAGCAGTTTGTTGGGCAAGACTCTGGTAGTATTGGAAATGCGGCTGGAGGGCAAACTGAACAAGATCTCGGGCACGATAACCACAGTTTCCCCAAGGATGAAGCCCTTTTGCATGATTATCACCTGAGCCGGTATCACGAAGTTAATACCAAGTGGATCGCCCGTTATTCTAAACAGGCATTTGAGTCATACACGTTCTGGAATGAACTCTACGAGCCAGAAAACAAAGAGATTGAGGAGAATTGTGCTGAAATTGGAACCCTAACTGTTGTTTACCCATCTCCAGTTTTCCTACTACATCTACTAACCACACAATAGTCTATGGTTTTATGTCAAAAAGTCAAACGCATGAAGCTGGAGCAAAATTTCAACCTACGCGGAGCATTGGGTAAATTATCAGAATCCCAAGTTAGTTTGACTTGTTGTTTCTAATTTGGGTTGCAGAATACACAGTATTTCTTGCAAAACTGCAGAAGAAGATAGATCCCAACTGGGCAGAAGGGGTTCAAGCCGGACTAAATGAACTAGCTAAGACCTCAGAATTTGTTAAGGCGCTCCATGAAGAAGTAGCAGCTCGCCACCTTGTCCTCAGGAATATTACTCCATGTATCTCCCGCACCTATGAAGATGCATTGAAAACCCTACAAGGTAGTAACGAGAGTACCATTACCCTTCGGGAAAAGGATCATACTCCAAACCAACGTGCCGTCCTGGTCTCATTCTTAAGAGTTCAGAGTGGGTGGTTGGGAGGCCTACAATGGAAAGAGGAGAAAAATGGGAAGGCACATTAGGTACTGTGGGCTTTGAAGGTAGTACCATCTTATTTTTACATTTTTTCTGTTATTTTTTCCACTGTAGTAGGGAGAGGGTGCAAGGGTGATTAAGTTAACACCATGGAGGGGGTGTGCAGAGGTGGGGGGTGCGGGGAAGTCGCTTGGGTGGTACGGTTGCCTGGCAGGGGAAGGAAAAGCTCGTAGTTAAATGGCCGTACGTCATCTCACTTTTTTCTGTAGCTAGACGATCGTTCCTACATCATTGCGCATGAAGCGAACAGCGAGAGTGACTCGCATTTTTTTCTATCTGTGCCCGGCCTTTACTTTTCTTTTCATTTATAATGTGAGCAGCATCGAGCTAAACTATGAGCTTTTCTTCTTCTTTACCTTTTCAGCTGCCTTTCCTACTGCTTTTCTACGGGGAAAACCTTCCAGGAAACAAGGGTTCCTGATAGGGATACGGGTACGGAATCCTATTTTCAGTACCGTATTTCCTACTTTGTTTGACGGCTATATTTTCTCTAAGCTTGAATGTTCACTATTTTCTAGAAGTACGCCACCAAATAGTATGTTCCTAAGGGCAGTGTTTTTGTGGTATAGAGTGATTGAAAATGGGAGTTTAAATAAAAAATAAAAACCTGCACACTTCATACTAGCATACATTTTACAATGAACTGACTCTTAAAGTAAATTGTTAAAGCCCATCTCAATCTGTCCTCAATAATGTCTGGCCAATTTAATTCAAGGTTGTGAATTACCAGTGCCTACTCTGTATCAGGCAACTAGGCGTGACACCAAGTACTCTTCAGTTCGGAACGGGGCAGTTTGTCTGTCGTAAAAGTGGACAGAGGTCGACGCTGTTAAGTGGTCCTGCCCGGCCGTTTTCTAAACTTTGCCCTACACACTCAGGCCCAAAAGACTACAGACACGCCGTCGCCGGCAGGGAACGTTTCATTCATGGCTCGGAAATATTTCATGCAGTGCCGAGAACTGTTATACCTGCTGATATTGCCCAGCACCGAACACTAAGGAACATAGTGATCAAACAATACCCATGCTTGAACAACGTTATGTATGCAATTGGTTATACTTGAAAGGTGTGTTGAACAGATGAAACTCACAGTTTTATGGGGTTGGCCAGTAGGATTAAACATGCAGCATAGCCTTGCTTATTGTTCACTTAACGCATTATTTTCTTAATGATCAACACAATAATTCATTGACAGCCTCAACCGAATTGATGCTTCATTGACAAAGTTCAAGTTAGGACATTGAAAGTGACTTTCTATGGAGCCCAGAGTACTATCTCGTTCAGAGGCTAATGGGACTTCACCTACCCCTCCCACACCAGTACAAGGAAACACAGGCAGCCGGGACGACCAACCAACCACCCCACGCGACAAAGGACAACAGAACACAGGCAAAAGAAACCACCCCTAGTACCTAGTACCAAGCAACACGGCCAGCCAAGACAAACAACCAAGCACCTTACGGGACAAAGGACGATGAGGCATACGCAAAAACAACAACCACCAGCATCAGGCTTCATAGCCAGCTGAAACAAGCAACCAACTACCCCATGGGACAAAGGACAGCTAAGCACATGTAGGAGCAACCACTAACGGCAGAGCCCATTATGCGACTGCCTCATCATTCTCGTTCTCCTCCTCCTCTCTCCATTTCAGGGGATTTGGCCAATCATCTTGCACCTTCATGAAGGTAACAAGCAGGGCACGTTCGGATGGTCTGAAATCGCCAGATCGAATAACAATTAAACCCGAATGCCCATGTGCATATTTGGACAGCAATTGGTACAAACTTGGGATACAAGGTGTCACGTCGTCTGGCTTTAGGCCACGTCTTGCAACCTCCACGGCAAAAAGCTCCTGGAACCTTTTTGTTTTGGTGAGTTTGCTTAATCCGGCTTGAATTCCGGACGGCCCGGGGGCCCCAGGCTGCTGGACCCAAATATCTCTCCTAAGCTTGGCTTGATAAACAGTTCGTTCTACCAAATGGTATTAGTAACAAATACATCAATAGAAATGGTGATGATTTACCTAAACCACCACGCAGGTTGAAGTTTGCTTCCAATTTGGTTAATTTTCGCTCATTGTCCAAGTTTTCATACTATACCGTAGTTAGAAATAGCAGAGAAAATAAGATATGAGCATCTTACAGTAAGTCGTGCAATTATTGCCGATTGTTCTTTAATGAGATTGTCTTTTTTGGCTGCATCAGCACACATCATGGATTGCAGCATTCTCAGTTTGTCGGAGTAGTTTTCAAATAACTCGGAATTTGGGTCGTCGGCCGCTTGCCCATGTGGCTGTCGGTCACCCATAGGTTGTTGGTGCATGTGATCAGGAAAGGAAGTAGGGTGGTTGGTCAAAGATGGCTCAGGATTGATCGAATCACTCGGATGGATAGAACCTGCGGTCTGTCCTGATGAAACCCTGCTAGACTGGTTCCAAGAGTGACCACGATTCCAATATTTGTTATCCATCAAAACAGGAATTTGAGACATTAAAAATGTATGAAAACTTGCTGGTACGAATAAAGTAGAACTTGAAGTTAAGGGTGGGTATGTAATGGTGTTAATGTTGTGAAAGTAGGTAGCTTAGTAAACCTGAAGCGAAGTGTTGGTGTACTGTGGTTACCCTACCCATCTTGTTATATCATACAGAAGGTACACCTGTTGGATTGATTGGCCAGACCCGTTGAGTCGGATTGTGTATCACTCGTGCCGAAGTGTCCCTCCTTTGGGTAGCCGTTACCTCTTCATAAGCCGGGCAATCAATTGGTGAGACAATGAATTGCCTAAAGGCCTGGACAGGGGTGAGATAAAGACTGAAGCGCTTCAACGAAATAAGAAGGAAATGTTGTTGATTGGCTCAGTATTCCCGGTGTGGTTGTTCGTTACTAGGCTAGGATACATCAGAGGCGGCTTATGGTATCATAGTCATTTCTTAAATTTATCCTAGCTATAACCTAACCTGCATCTGCTCTCTAAAACAAAAATAAAATAAAACAAATACCTCCTACCTATCCTACCTATTCCGCAGTACATCTGGAAAGTACTACCCGTATAAGTTGTAGCGAGATCGCACCATTACTGCAAGTTAACTACCCACAGTCGGCAAGGCAACCCCAGTCAAAAGACCCAAGACCGAAACTCATAGTCAAAGACACAGGAAATCCCAGCCAAAAAATATAACCATCTAAACATTGCCTCACAAAACCTCCTCCACAAAAGAAAACCAAAATCAATTCAAATCCAGCCACAGCCACATCCTTGGCCCTCTTCCTGCCACTCTGGCGACGCCTAGCCTTACGGAAAGCGCCCCCAGCCACACTCACACCCCAACCACCATATCTTCATCACAGCAGAAGCCCAAACGAGGACTTCCAATCATATGATACCACCAACCGGCCGAACATCAAGAACAACAGCCCCAACCGGAGCCCTATCAGCAGCTGTCTCAAATGACGAGCCGCCTTCATCAACCTCAACCAGGTCCAAAGCAAACCGGTTGCAATCATCCGCCACCCCGGCCACCCCCAAAGAAGCAGCCGCCATCTCATCATCAATAGCCACCTCCAACGAGGCAGCCACTACCACCACTACATCATTCACTACCAGCGACCCAACGGACGCAACCTCCTCACCACCAGCCACCTCCTCCACGAAGAGGAGCTCATCATCAACCTGCTGGAGCCGGAAAACCAACTCTTCGAACTCGTCCCGCTCCTTGGAAACCAAGTGTAATTGGCGGTAGAGCACAGAAACATGATGCCGTAATCAGGAAACTTCTGCCTCGAGGGCAAAGTCTTTCACAACAGTGCGGGAAAGTACCACCAACCCCTTAGCGACAGATGCGACAGATGCGACAGAAAAGGTAGAGGAACATCACTTAACAATACCGACTGAAAAGCAGAAGAACAGAGGAAAACGAGAAGCCTTGAAAAGTTGATGAAAGAGATGAACTGATCTGGTAAACAAAGATTAAATCCAAGAGAAAGGTCCTTGAAAATAAAGACTTGAAGCTACCGTGAGATAAGAATCAAGGACAACGATTTGAGACCGAAATGTGACCTGTCACAACAGATCAAATCCCGGTGTTATCCCTTCGTCTGTACTCGTATTCGAGTACCGAATTTCACTCACTTTTAGCGTCTCACTAATAGGACGCTTGATACAGGAAAAGTAATGATAGACAACACCCCAAGATAAATTAAAAGTACTCACACTTGTACCATAGTTAGGACCATATCTACGCAGACAACCTGCTTTCCATCATGGCCATGCTGAGCAGTACTAGAAGTGCGAAATCATCAAATATCACTCACTCTATCTCGGCAGTCCATATTGGAAATAGTGGGTCCGCGTATAGGAAATGTCCTCCATAGCGGTACTTTCATTCGTTAGTGAAGGGACACTTAAGCCATGAAACGTTTTCTTCTATTCGTTTTTCTTCCTCGTTCTGTTCCCCCTTCATGCCTTGCTTCCTGAACAGAGTTGTCTATCATTGGAGTGACGGCGCCCCCGTGCACAAATCAAAGTCAGAAGTTAGAAATCGGAAGACTTGGCAACTGTATCCGAGGCGCCCGAGAGAAGGAAGGAACACCAACCCAATGACACAAACTTCTTTCTGTGAAGGTGTTTCCCCCTCTCTCAAATATTCGCTAAGAGTTCTAGCTTCTAACTTCGAACTCTCACTCTTGCGCGGGGCACCGTCACTCTATTGATTTGATACCTAAAGCTTGAATCGCTAGGTCGGGTAGGTTTTTGGGATTCTTGGTTATGGGACAATAGTGCTGTACGAGTACTCGAGTACTCGCAGGTAATCTGGACCTCCATCTAGGAATGAAGTTGGAAGTTGGAAGTTAAACTTAGAACACTCGGCGAATACTTGAGAGGGAAGAAAGCTCCTTGCTTTTCTCGGGTGTTGCCTTGGGAATGGCTACCAAGACTTAGGTCTTCTGACTTCTAACTTCGAGTTATGCACGGGGGTTTATCACTTCATTTTCTTCATTCGCGTCCAACCAGCCAATCGAGTCGTCGCGTCCGTCCAAGACGGGATGAGGACGACAAAGGACGAGACAGACTGCCTTGGCGCAGTCCTAGATGGGGTGGACGGCCGTCGACTACAGACGTGCAAAATTGGTCAATAAGACAAATACTAGTACTCGCCAGTGTTCCCAACCGGCCAGTCCGTCCGGCTTTGGGTACGGCCGGACTAACCCAGGCTTTTTCAGAAACAGCCGGGCCGGACTATGGGAAACCGGCTTTCCAAAAAAAAAAGCCGGGCCCGGCCTGGGTGACCTGCAGGCCTCAGGTTTTTAACCCTAACCTTAATCTGCAGAAAGCCATTTCTACAGATTAAGGTTAGGGTTGATACACGTGACTTCCAGTGTTTCAACATTTGAAATATGTGATCACTCGGCTAGAAACTTTACTTCGAGAGGCAAAACTTTTCGGAGGGCTATCGTGGGGTGTCCGAATAAATGCGCAACGGTCAAAGGCGCGAACACAAGAACTAGATATTGGATATATGGATAAGCTGGCGACATTGATTGACTTTAAGATGATCTAAAAGCACGCTCACCGTGTAGCATTTATTGTTCTAATCGGGGTGGGAGCAGCCAGCAGCCTGACGGCTTTCGCAATTATCTATGAATGGCCGGGTATCTGTCGGTTAATTTATGTAGTTCAATTTAAAATGTCATAAGCGAACAGCCCAGCCAATCAGTGTTGAGTTTTACACGAGCAACACTCGTTGTCAAGGTATCTGGCGGCTTTACCCGGGATCCGCAGGCTTTGCCTGGGCATCTGGCGGTCGCCTATCCTCTCGACCCGGCGGTTGCCTGGGCGCCTGCAGGCTTTGGCGGCCGTTGATAATTTAAGCCGGACTGACCCAGGCTTCTCAAAACCATGGCCGGACTGGCCGCTTGGGAACACTGGTCACATTCCTTTCTGCTAGTCGTGCTTACATCTATCGCTCCTGAAAGCCAACAGATGGGATTACATATATCATTCCTACCGTATTTACAATATATTTTTTATATATATACTTTGACTTCGCCACCTTGAAGGAGAGGGCTGAGGCTAGTACTTGCATACGACACTTGCATGAGCCGCTCATACCGCTCATAATCCACATGATGCAGAGGTCAGAATATAGCTTAGATTGGAAGATGTGGACCTAGACGAGCACAATAACGGCAGCCCAACGCCACTCTCGTATGCCACGTTGAAGGGACATGAGGAAGTTAAAATACTGCCTATGTGACAAAAGACAGTGATCCCAAGCGGCCAGTCCGTCCGGCTTTGAGTACGGCCAGCCTGACCCAGGCTTTTTCAGCGATGGCTGGGCCGGACGATAGCGTTCCGGGTATTGGGGTCAGGATTGAAACGCACTGCCGCTGATACCCCTTGGTTGACTTCAGACTACGCCTACTGGAAGCTCTTATGTCGGAGGATATTTTTATCTTAATTCTATTGTTTTACTATATGATAGATTCTGTATAATATTATTAAAAATATTGCAATTAGAGGAATGATACAAATTTAGTGAAGATGAGGTTAGAAAAAGTATCTCAGCTAAGATTAATCTACAAGAAGTGGAGGTAATTAAAATACTTGTGCCAAGGGACGAGCGGGGGGCCATGGTGCGTAGCGTGGGTATTTGTCGAGTTGAGGACATTGACATGTCTTAAGAGAAGTCTACTAATCGCACTGTAAACTCCTTATTTTATTATTCTTATATTCTGAGTGATTAGCCGTGAAAAGCCTGCAGGCCGTTGATAGATATCTGTGGGCCTTGCCTGTGCATCTCTGGGCTTGTCCTGGGAATCTGCGGGATTTGGAGGTTTCAACCGAACAGACCCAGGCTTTTTAAAACCATGGCCGGGCTGGCCGCTTGGGATCACTGCCTTCCTGTAGACAGTGTTCTCAACTGTCCGGGGCCCCGCAGGGCCCCACGGGGCGACTGACAAGAGCCCGGGACGAGACGGCACAACAAAACGCGGCCCGTTCTCGTCCGGGAAACCTCAGGACGGTCATTGCTAAGGACGGCGGGCCCCGCAATGTAAGAAAAATTAGCGTGAGGGACTATGGGGGACGACGGGGGACGGTGGGTGACTGTGGGGGACTGCCGAGTAAAGTTTTTTTGGGCCGTTCAATAATTTCGTGTGCCAAACGGAGGTGGGGACTTGTGTAAAAGACAATAAAAGAAGTGTGTTATTCTATTCTAGCCGCTTGAAGGAATGGACTCTTATTGAATAGAGTTCCTCTCACTATCCTAAGCTCGCCCGAAGTGGAAAATACATCCGAAATATGATAGACGGTGAGAATTGATGGAGTAACCCCATCGTGGTATGTCAGGTTAGGGCACACTTGTAGGTGTGAGCAGGCCTATTGACCAGACCGCGCGGCGGTGACTGGTGTTGTGTGGTAGGAGCCCACTGTGCGGGCCACCACAAACTGTATCTAGTCTGAGCTGCGTTCCTTTCTCTGGATGATCACTTCTCATGATCAACACACACTCCTTTGCGAACACACTTGTCATATACATTGAATATCGAACACATCTCAGTTTTCCTATCAGCGATTGACCCGGATCGATCTCGTGACGACAGTTCCGATCATAGCTGTGTCCTTGCGGTGCCTGTACGACGGCATATTCCCTGCGCGGAAACCAGACCTCCATCAAGAATAACAATGAATCACGAAATCCATAGCCATGATAATTGATATCTTCCTGTGCTGTAAATAAAATCTTTAGCGCGATGAACCATTGTGATGATCCCAGCATCCATGATAACCACTAAGTTGCATTTCTATCGTCGGTTCCATCAATCCAAACTGGGTTACTGCAGAGAAAAGCGAGTGATAAGGAAAAGCACCAAAAACAATGGAAACAATACGGCAGTAGTAAACACAACACCAATGCCTAAAAAGAAAGCACAAAAATGTTGTGGTAATATTGAATGGAATGATAGTACGAGATTTGTGGTAATATTGAATGGAATGATGGTACGAGAGCATGAAGAAGTGATTGATTGTTTGAGGAAAAACTGAGCACACTATCTCAAAGAGAAGGGCGAGCAGCCCTGACTATCTACCATTTGGGAGCGAGACAAATAGGTCGAGCGAACAATAATAATAAAAGAAGAATGAAGTAAATGCAAGGAGGTATCTTCAATAGTACCGGAGGTGTAGATGTATGATAAGGTTTGATGTAAGGAGAAAAAACCAATAGTGTGAGTGACACTACAGTAGTGCCAGAAGTATGTTTCAACAAAAAATAAAAGGAAAAAGACGAGTGATCCCTAGTGACTTTTAACACTAGGGAATAGGGGGACTACAGGGGACCACGGAGGACTAAGGGGGACGGCAGGGCAGCTAGTATGAGACATTTCTCCCGGGGGACGGCGGGGCCCTAGTCCTTGGTGGTGAGTTGCAGGGCAAGTTTGGAAAAAGACGACATAATGTCGTCCGTCCTCGTCCCGGCCCAGGACGGACGGACTGCCCGTTGAGAACACTGCCCGTAGAAGCACACTCCTCAAGGATGTCATCCTTGGACAACATCCCCTGGACATCCCATGAATAGGGCAGCTCGTCTCCGTTATTTACACCAAGCTAAAATCTTGTGTTTAGCTAACTCTAGTGCGCATTTATGAGTTTTTTATATTTGAGCCAGATCTATGAGGTGAAATACTTTCATAATTCTGAGAAGGCTCAGTTTGGAATCTGCAGTCTTCCTGCCACGTAACTTTCCTTAGCTGTAAATTCTTGCCTGCGACCTATTTCATCTTACCCTTCCCCCCATCCTTTCTTTCTATTTCCCTACCCTCTCCCCTGAGCGATAGATAGACTGTACAATGTCATGAAATTGTTTTTTTCTAAGATAGAAAAGAAAGGGTAAAATAGAAAAGGATTCCTGCTGTCGGTGTGAATGACTAACTTATAGAAACACCCATTCCTAAATGCTCTGGTTCAACGACTAGCAGTGTTCGCAGGTGGCTAGGTTGGCCTGTAGATAGCCGGCCGGCTCACAGCCCGGCTAGGCTAGGCTAAAGTGAGACTGACCTGGGCTTTGTAGGTCAGACTTCATCGGTGCCTAGTAGGGCAGGTAGGTTTTCGGTATTTCCATTTGACTAATCAATGTTTTGTTAACGGGTGGCTGACATCTGCAGATATTTGAAGATGCCCATAGATATCTGAAGATGTCTACAAATATTTGTAGCCTTTTTAGATATTGATCGACGGCGAAAACAACGAAACTGTGACTACGAAACGTCAAGTTCTCACGAAAACGATCGCACAATCCAGGAGCGGGGAAGTTACCTTCATTCAACGACAGCTCTCTCAACAACAATGCTAACTAACTAACGGTAAAGATGTTAGATGTGTGGACTTATCGCATGTGAGGTGGGATGTTCGTTGTATTCTAGTTATACAAGAGAGAAGACTATTTAAGGAGAAACACCCGTACCAAGCCCGCTCCAGCACAACCAATGATAGACCTAATCGCAAACGTAGACAGGCCCTAGACCAACCCATAAACATGACCCAAGTGGGTGGCCGTATCTCACATATCGTAGAGCTAACAGTGCTAACAAAAGACAGGAGTAGACATAACCACAGCACAACATCCTCCTATCCTCCCGTGGACCACCACTCCTGCCTATATTATTCCATGTAAACCTTCCCTTCCCCTTGCTCACCCCCGGGCTAGCAAAAGAAAGACAAACTCCCGCTGCCCGTAGCCTCCGGACATATGGCATTCATGTGTTCGGCTCTTCCACGTTGGCCTTACACCACTCCCGCTTTTCTCACAGCTTTCCCGGCTGCTATACGGTTCCAAAACTCTCCCACACTCCTGCATTCGAAATGCCCACCCAAAACACACACATGCCTGAAGCCAAAGCGTGTTCGCAGAAGCTATCCGAACAAAAAAGGAGCTATCATGAGAGCATGCCGAGTAGCATGTCATGATTTACAACAAGCCTTATTCTTAGAGTTTATTTAAAAATCACACATTATCACTCGGAAATCTGCACATATCTGTGTTGGATATAGCGAAATAATCAAGCTCTGTACCGAAGGCTTAGGAAACGAAAAACCATGGAGAGCTAAATTCTATCTGAGGGACCGGAGAGCCGGCTATTTATGCTGAGCAACAGGAATACATATTAACAGCAGAAAAGAACTTCAAGGTAACAAAAAGAAGAAAGAAATCTGATGCGCATGGAGTTAGATCTATGATTAACTGATTGAGTAGTGAAATAAATGAAAGATCCAAAGAGAATGAGTTGAGCATAAACTGTGACAGCGTTGAAGTGAAACTAGTATGAACTAGGAAGCTTTGTCGTACTCAAGAACGTAGAGAGTGCATATCAGAAAGTATAATTTCAACAATCTGCAGTCCGGCCAGGCAGGGTCAGATTGGTCCTCAAAGCCGGACTGTGGATCACAGTCCGTCCGTCACCAAAAGTCCCAGGCCGGCCAAACTCTTGCCGGACTGGCCGCTTGCGAACACTGGTAACTGGGAAGCCATGATTACCAAAATTACAATTTTGATAGTAGACTAGATCAGGTAAAGCTTCTTGTTATGAGGTGCTGATTGCGGAAAGAGAGATGAATCTAAGATGGAAAGAAAGTGAAGCCAGGGAGAAACTGGCCGTATATTTTTCAGATTCGTATCTTGCCTACTTGTCTTTCTATCTATGGCGGTACAGAGGGTTTATATAGGTAGTACACAGAATTCCCCATAAGTTCCTCATTTGTGGAAATCCTTCCGGAAGGGCACTTACATAATAGAGTTCCGGTCCCCTACATGCCCATGATCCTAATGCCCTCATCGCTTTACTCGCCGATCATTTCTAGTCATGCATCCGAATACCCATATGTAGTATGCAACCAGGTATACCCGTTCCTCCTCTTAGATCGATAATAAGTGACAATTGAAACCACTAATTAAGGAGCAGTTGAATAGGAAAGGTACAAAGGAAAAATGTCTTCTGTGCGGGATGATTTTCAGTGATTTTCAACAAAATAATAAAATCCTTGCTGAAGGAGGGCAGAGTTTGACAAAGTGGAATGTGTTCGAATAAAAAGATGGCAAAGACCGACCTGTAATCTTTTCTTGATCCCCTTCATTTCTACAACAATGGGCGGACAGAGGCTTTAAATACAAAAAACTCAAATAATATGAGCTATGATATGGCGAGAGTGCCTTGGGATTCTTGTTCCCTCTGTACCGCCAGCGGTGACCTATATATACACAAAAGCTTACTACAGGAAAACCCTTTCTTTATCTTCGTCAAAGTGCCCTCTCGTTCCATCTCCTTCGCTATCCTTCTAGGCCATACCACTTCGTCCCTTACTCTCCTCGATCCGTTTCATTCTCTCGCAGAGTGTTCCTAACCATTCCGTTCCTGAACATTCCTGATACCTTCATCTGTTTTGCTATCACAGTAGTGTGACACTCGTTCGTTCCATCCCTTACTAACCTTAGCTCCAAACCCTTTGCACCTCTAGTGCAGGTTCCTGCATCATCCCAAAACATCGCTCCTGAGCCTAACCTCTCCTTCAAACAACAAACGCATCAACCTTTATATTCCACAACGCTTTCCAAAACATAACTCTCCTCATTCAAACATCCGGTACTGTAGTGGGTGTCACAGATATGGAACCTTCGTGCCAATTTTCAACAAACACAGGAGACGGAGACTCTTCCGGGATCTCCTGACTACAATCACGCCACCTCCACAACCCCTCATACCATCTCCCTTTTTCTTCCCTTGCTTTCCATTTCCACCTTCCCTCATCGGCTTCCTTCACTACTTTCACTGCTGTGTGAGTCTTCGACTCCATTTCAGACATCGTTCACCAAGTGGCAACCGCTCTAGGGGAGACACTACGTCCTTCCATCATCTTCGAATTGTACGATTTCGGGTGACCACGGAATGAGTGCCGATGATTCACAATACAAAGCTGACCATGTTTCTCGCTTCAGCCATTGCATCTTTTAACTTTATGTCAGCTTAACCGAATGCACCCCCGGGTTTCTTGTATAGATTTGTCTTGGGGCGTTAGTGAGAACACGACAAACATAAGATAACATTAATTACTATAGAGCTGCTTGACATTGAGTAGTAGGGGTAATACTAGTGGCCCAACATGATGACCTATAGGATAAACCTCCATCCCAAAACTTAATGCTCTCCATCAGGACCTAACCAAGGCTATCCAATCTTGGGGCCTACTAGTAAATAAAAGCACGAAAGAAGCAAAGATTAAAAGCGATGGACAAGTTGGTTACTCCTTCTGCTAGCTAAAAACAGATCAGGAGGCAAACCTGCATCTAACTAATACCGTAAAATCCTTCACATCCACTATCGGGGATCGAGTCCCAAGCCTTCGCAATCCAATCCAAAACACTCCGAGAAGGAATAGTGTTATCCAGACAGAGTATAGCTTGGGGAGGCTGAGCTTGCTGGGTCTAATTAATGGGTGTTCGTTATTTCGCTAAACTACGTAGTTAAGCCTACCGTGGTTCAGGTAGTAATTTCTGCTTGAGAGTTCCGATGGTGGATTTAAAAAGGATTTTTACGGTACTGCAAAACCCCCAAACACAACCAACTCTAAAGGCAAACACAACATAACAAAGCCTAAACCCAACGATCTGAAGCGAGCTAGAACCATCCTATAATACTACCCAATGATTGACTATCGTCCCTAGAGACTGCGCCCCGCCCATGTACCATCTCCCGCAGTGTTCCCAACCGTCCAGTCCGTCCGTCTTCGGGGGAGGACGGGACCGACTACGGCTCATAGTCCGTCTTTTTGGGAGTGTTAGGACGGACTGCGCCCCAGAAGGTGAGAACCGGACAGACTATAGTCCCAGCGCTTGGACCTCCTGCACTAGCCAAGCTGAAATAATACACCTTCAAACGAATTCTTTTCACATCATGAGACATCACTCTTGCAGTCCCCGGCGGTCCCCTGCCGCCCCCCGTAGTCCCACCGTCCCCGGCCGTCCTCATCCTTCCCGGCCGTACTCAATAGCCCCCCGCCGTCCACCCCCTGCCCTGAATTAAAATGTCTCACCCTGTAGGGCCCGCCGTCCGGCCCAAAGACTGCTGTCCTGCACTTAGGCCGCCCCGGACGGACCACAGATAGCCGTCCCGTCCTGTCCGGGGCTCTTGGCAGTCCCCCCGCGGGTCCCCCCCGAGCCCCCCGGACGGTTGGGAACACTGATCTCCCGTATGCCCAAGGACAAACTCTATGAAAGAAACATGATGAAACCATGTACGAGATAGCAGGACCAAATAAGAATGGGGATTGATGAAATTAAAATTAACAAGATCTACCGAGCAGCATAGGATGTGAAAAGAACGACCAACTGCTAAGTGACTAGTCACTGCACGCCACAAAGCAATATGTCTTATACCGCCAATCTCCTTGCCACATATCCGCCTATCGACATGTCCCTATACTGGCACATCCGCGCATATGCAGACAACATAACCGGATAGCTGCATGTCCTATGAGCAATTCAAAACCACAATGGTGACTGCACCACGGCTCCTGTGTCAGCCAAGGCTTGAAGGATGGCACGGGCAGCCAATACCTGATCAGCACTGGGACTGTGGGAGGTAGATGGCTGTGTCGGATACTGATACCCGAAATCGACCGGGTAGTAGGGCTGGAGGCTAAGAAAGCACTAAAGGATATGAGTGCATCACGTTGGAGGCTGCTATAAGTACAAATGCCGTTGAATGCAGTGTTCTCAACCTTCCAGTGCCCCGGTAGGGCCCTGCGGGGGACCGCCAAGAGCCCCGGAGGAGACGGGACGGCCCAAGGTAGTCCTTCCTCGTCCGTGAACTCGCAGGACGGCCGCCATTGTGAAGGACGACGAGCCCCATGATATGAGACAATTTCAGGTAGAGGACGGCCGGGGGTGGTGGACGAGGGCAGGTGACGGCGGAAAACAGCGGAAAACAGCAGAAGACGACGGTGGGCGGTGGGGGACAACACAATGCCGTCCGTCCTGGTCCTGGCCCAGGACGGACGGACTGCCCCGTTGAGAACACTGGTTGAATGAGAATATAAAGGCCCGGAGAGCGAAATATTCAGGGCGTGGAAGAGTGCAGGAATCGCCCGTCATCGCCTCTTGATATGCGATCGCTAACCTGCTCCATGGGTACAGTTTCCTAACCCCACCATTGTTTAGGCCCTTTCCGGACAGAATCAATTCTGGTGTATCCAGCGCCTGACCATACCCCACGACCGACCATTAGCCTTCCCGGTGATCATTTATGACAGGAATCGGATCCCTCATTGTTGTCTCTGGTGTCAGGATTAAGCTTCTACTATTGAGCATAGCATGTATGGGGTTGTTAGGAGTAATGGGATTCTCAGGACTATTAACCCTGAAGAGTAAGTTAGTCCAGTATATATTGTGTCTGCAGCTTCTGTGCCGTAGAACATCTCAAGCATCTTCCAGAAATCCAGACTACGACAGGATGGTTGGTTTTCCAAAGCAAATGGAATAATCGGAACAACCTTTGTATCGGGTCCATTAGAGAACTTACTGCCTGTTATGAGGCATTCGTACTGATCACGTTCTAAGCAGTCCTTTATAGATGCCTTAGTGGGACCCGCTTGTTCCTCCAAGGTAGTCCCTTCGGCAGTGGTGTCCCCAGAGGTAGAAGGAGCCATGATATGCGAGTGACACTGTGTAGCAGTACTGGTCCCACATTCACCCATGAGCGCAATGAAGGTTCCTAGTCCAGACCTGATCACATTCAGCCGTGTGATCCATGCATCCATAGCCCAGGCATATTTATCAGTACTAGTAGGACTAATGGTACAAAGCTCTTGTTTGAGTTGATCAGTCGTGCACTGGTACGTCTTGGAGAGGATTTGTCTGAGCTCTGGGCCAGCGCAAATATTAACCACTGGGTACAGGCTTGGGATCCAGTAATCAATGGTTGGTGGAGACATAATTTGGCAGTCACAGCTCATTCTGAATTGAGGTGTGGATGGTACGAAATCGGGTAGATGAAAATAGGTTAAAGATTTTTGGAGAGAGATGTCGGTGGGAGCTATGATATATATTAAATACCCATACTTATCCGAGCCCATGAAATACACCGTTCCTACAGTACTTGTCATACCACTATCCAGTATATGGCACTACAACAATCATACAGTAAGTTACTGTCAAAGGTTCTCTCTGTCCCGGTATTCTTTCGGTGGCAAATGGGAACTTCCGAAGTAAGGTAAATTCGGCTCACATATCACGATCTACCATGGACCAAATTCCATGATCTTGCCTCACTCGAAGTTGTCGGCATGGTCAACATGATGGCCAGAAGCATAGATACACAAAGCAAAAGAGGAAGAGCTTCTACCGGCATGGCGGACAGACACCTCCCACACGTATAAATATGATGAAACGTTACCTTACAAATACCATCGTTCCAAACAGCCCCTAACCTTTACATCCCAGACTTATTTCTCATTAGACCCATAGCCACCTGCCTTAGCCTCTTCCCCGCCTGAATTTCTTTCCTAGCCACCACATTCTCCTTCCGCATCCGCCGTTGTTCCTTCTTTCCCATATCACGCAACTTCTTTTCTTTTACCGGATGTTTGACTTTATTAGCAGCTGCTTTCTGGTGTTTGGCCAGCAATTGATAATTGCTCGCATGGGTAAATAGGTCAATGGAGTTGCGAACTCCCGCTGTTACGGCCGCCACCTCATGAGCAACCATAGACCCGTAGAAGAAAAACCCATCACCAATTTCCAGCTCAATCCGCATCTTCATCTGCCACAAAACCAGCTCTCCTTCTTTGAACCCATTCCCAAATGGCACAACACAATTAAATAAACACTTATCATCCAGCCAATCCTGATGACAACGGCTTCCAGACTCGGAGTCTATCCCTTGGTTCAGACAAACACCGTGCCAAGCTCCACCGAGTGGCCTCAGCTTCCTCCCATCCGCGCTCCGGGTCTTCGCCATATCCTTAGCCACATTTCCAGTCATCCGGACATACTGCTCAGGGCAGAGGAACCGCAATTGATTACTGCAATAATCAAATAGTTCTTGGTTATCCCTCAGCCACTCCCTTCCCTTTTCCCCATCTCGCAAAAGCTCCTGGCTCTCAACATACTTTTTGCCGTAATCCGCCCAAACAGAATAATGCCGACTCTCATAAAGGCCCCGTGCTAACCGATCTCCACCACCACCACCACTAGTGCCCGTACTATGCGAATCCAAGGTCTGAGAGGAGGTGCTCAAAGTTCCGAGTAGGTGAGATGGGATCTTGAACCGATATCCAAGGATGACGCCTTTGGCATCCCGAATTTGCAATGGGCCAAGCGAGGAGGGATAGTACGCGAAAGACCTAACGGCGGCTCGCTGTTCTGCAATGAGAGGAAATATCCCCCTGGTTTGGCGCGAACGCTGTAATAGGTCCTCGAACGAAATCGGCGATGGTACTGTCAAATAACCGGTCCGCTCACTCTCCCACTTCTCCAGGAGAACCTTCACCACTGACTCCCAAGGTGCTCTACGAGGGATAGGTACCGGAAGTGATTGGCGTGTAAATGCCTTGATGGCAATCAAGTGAGCAACGCGTTTCTCCATATTTCTTGTGCTCAGGGTGGATAAAAAAGGACGGGAAGAAGAATATCAGCAAGATCGAATGAGATGGTTAGGGTATAACTTTAGGTTGCAACAATGGACATATAAATAAGGAAAAAAATGGGACTAGCCCAATCACGCACCAAAATATGGTTTTCACATTAATATCAGCTCGGAGTTTATAACTAGCGTGAAAATAATTTCAAATGAAAGTTTTGCAGTTATACCCAGGCACTCGGGTATGGAGGTGCTTGTAGAGTATGATACAAGTACTTGTACAAGTAAATGATGAGACGGACAGGGGTCAAGATGTCAAAGCTTTTTACCCCTTCTGACACTATTCCTACCAAATTAAACCATTTTACCTCTAGTTGTACTCGGGTACAAGGGTAAGTCGGGCGCGGTGCCACAAAAAGTCTTGGTTTATTGCCTGTTCTGGGTGTCGCCCGACTTTTTTCCTCATATCATACAAAAAAATTGGTGCAAACCGCGTTTGTATGGGTAAAAACCCTAGTTACTTTATATGGGTGTCGCCCGACTTATGGTACCCCCCAAGCACTACTCGTGCCAAGGTTGCGGCGTGCGGCCGCAACCCCCGCATGTTCGCTGGCTCACAACCGGGGCCACTCTAAAGAGTGCCTGACAGCTCAACGCAAATTTACAGCTCAACGCAAATTTGTGGCTT
>Ga0307517_10001451_pt1 | contig 39803 bp, 34 predicted proteins | sample 23_EM_MG_FD_194515 | JGI IMG/M metagenome (GOLD analysis project Ga0307517, IMG submission 194515) | Populus trichocarpa ectomycorrhiza microbial communities from riparian zone in the Pacific Northwest, United States - 23_EM | ecosystem: Host-associated > Plants > Roots > Unclassified | place...
GCCTGCAGTCCTCGGGCGAACGCCCATTGCGAGGCGCCGCGGGGGCGGCGCAGCAGGAGGGCCAGGGGGTGTTCGATGGGGAGGTCGCCCAGGAGGTGGTGCTGGTAGGGCTCGAGGCTGGCGAGGTTGTCGATCTGCTTGGCCAGCCACTGGGTGAGCGGCGGGGCGGCGCTTGTGAGGTGGTGCGGGCCGGGGAAGATCAGGGTGTTGTCGCGCGCGGCGGCGTGGGCGCGGGCGTAGGTACGCTTCCATTCGGCTGTGCCTTTGGCGTTCCACCAGGGGTAGATCTCGTTCAGGGCTCGTTGGTAGCAGTGGGGAAGGCGGCGGGTGCTGGCTTCCCTTCGGCGGTCGGCGAGCCAGCGGCCCAGGTGCAGGCCTTGGTGGTGTTCGGCCCACGGGGGTGCGAGGTGTCCGTGGCGGGTGGCGTAGTCGCGGGCGATGAGGAGTTTGCGCTCGATGCTGTGCGGGGGGTGTTCCCAGATCATGCCGAGCGTGTCCAGTGCTGCGATGCGTTCGGGCAGGAGCAGGCCGTTCTTGCGCATGGAGCGCTGTACGCCGGTCCACCAGCCGAGGTAGAAACGGCCGTCGTGGAGGTGGAGGCTGGGGACGTCGAGGTGGCCGTGTTGGGTGTGGAAGTCAGTGGCGAACTCGAAGGCGGTCTCCCATAGGCGGTTGGGGGCCATGACGTCGTTCAGGTCGAGGACGGGGATGATCTCGTCGGCGCGTTCCGGGGGCGGGGCGAGTTGGGGAGTGGTGGTGGGGTCGGTCGGGAACCGGAAGTGGTCGACGAGGTGGAAGGTGTGCTCGTCGTAGACGTCGAGGTCGATGAGGACCCGGTAGATCAGGTGGAAGGCGGTCTTCTTGACGGCCTCTTCGAGGGTTTCACCGGGGGCCATGTAGATGGGGATGATGATGGTGGAGATCTTGCCGTCGCCGGGGGTCTGGCGCAGAGCGCGTCCGATGGACTGGACGATGTCGATGGTGCTGGTCTTGGGGTGGGCGAACAGCACGGAGTCGATGGCGGGGATGTCGACGCCTTCGGCGCAGCAGCGGCAGTTGGTGAGGACGGCGCGGCGGGGCGGCTGCTGTGAGGTGGGGGTGTTGAGGGGGGTGTCGGCGAAGGCGGTGTAGTTCTTGTGGCGTTCGAAGGGGGTCTGCCTGGAGCTGACGGTGCCGACCTGCAGGGGCGTGTGGTAGGCGGGGGGCATGAGGGCTGCGGTCTCGTGGAGTGTTTCGGCGCACATTTCCGCCGCGTCGATGCAGGGGTGGAAGGTCAGGGTGCGGCGCAGGTCGTAGCGGTGCTGTGCGACCAGCAGGGCGACTTGGGCGGCTGCGGCACGCAGTGCTTCGCCGGTCCAGGTGTTTGCGGGGAGCCGGTTCAGGTGGCTGCGGAGGTCTTCGTTTCTGATGATGACGCCGGCGATGCGGTAGTCGGCGAGGAGTCCTTCGTCGATCGCTTCTCTCAGGGAGATGCGGTAGACGACGGGCCCGTAGATGCTCACGTCGTCCATGGAGGCGATGACGGTGTCGGCGCCGATGCCTTTGGCGCGGGCTTTCTTTTCGTCGAAGACGCGGGGCGTGGCGGTCATGTAGAGGCGGTGGCGGGCGGGCAGTTTGTCGTCGTGGTGGACGCGGGCCCACGGTTTGTTGTAGTCGCCGGCGGTGCGGTGGGCTTCGTCGGCGACCACGACGTCCCAGCGGGGCAGGTGGAAGTCGCTGTGGGCTTCGACGATTTTGTCCAGGGAGTCGTAGGTGCAGAACACGTTGAGCGGTCCCTGGGTGTCGGCTGCCTGCCAGGCCAGTTCCTCGCCGGTATGGACCATGGTGAGGATGCCGGCCAGGTACGGATCCGCCGGGTTGTCTGAGGAGCAGACGCCGAGGTAGCGGCCGGGGCGTCCTTCGCGGTGCCATGCCTTGGCGGTCTGCTCGAGCAGTCGCAGGGAGGGCACGAGGACCAGGCAGACGCCTTCGGGCGCGGTTTCCTGGACGATGTGCAGGGCCACCAGGGTCTTTCCGGTGCCGGTGGCCATGTAGACGCTGACGCGGCGGTAGCCCTCGATGAAGCAGCTCACGCAGGTGTCCGCGGCGCTTTGCTGGCGTCCGCGCAGGCGGGTTTTCAGGCGGGGGGCGGCGGCCGAGTCCGGGCGGATGCGCGTCGTCGTGGTCATGGTCCTCCCCCGGTGACGGTGTGCGCGAGCACCTGGTTCACAGGGTGGAAGGGGCGTGCGGGGCTGCGGCAGGATGTTCGGCCGGGTTCACCCGAACGAGTGCCGGCGCTCTTGACCGCCCGCTGCCGGGCCGGTCACGGTGCCTGTGGTGGCAGCTCCGGCGGAAGGACAAAGCTGTGCTGGACGATCCCGGCCTGTACGGGCCTCGCAGTCCGTTGCCGCTGCGCGTGCGGCCGGTGGCGGGTGAGTCGACGGGGTCGTTCGTGAACCGGCTGGCACACGGCAACGGCCTGAGCCTGGCTGATTTCCTCGACCGGGTCGGGCAGGGCGAGGCGTCCGCGGATCCCGGGCGGGTGGAGAAGTACCCGCAGTCCACCGAGATGTACGTGAACGAGGCGGGGCTGCGCTATCTGTCTGTCCTGGCTGACCGGTCGTCTGGTCTTCTGCAGCGGGATCTGCCCAGTCTGGGCGCAGACCGGCTGCTGGCAGGCGGGCAGGAGGACGCGGAGTGGAGGTGGCCCTGGGAACCGCTGGCGGGGCACCTCGTACGGTACTGCCCGCCGTGCGGCGATGACCTGGATGTCGGCGAGACGGTGTGGCTGATGTCGCCGGACAGCTGGCAGGTGTGCCTGCGGCACGGCTCCTGGTCGGATGACTCCCGCGGCCGCGGTCCGGACTTCGTGCGGCTGGCCGAGCTGCCCGAGACGATGACGGCGCACCGCGTGCGGCAGCAGTTGGCCGCACGGTGGGGGCCGGCCGGTGAGGAGCTGTTCGCCGATGCCTTCCAGGTCGCGGTGTACTGGTGGACGCGGATGCCGGACACCGTGTGCTGGGTGCAGCGGGCCTGGACGGCTGAGCTGGGCGCGCGGGAGATGAGGGCGGCCCCGCTGGTGATCTACCCGGAGGCGGCGCAGCTCGCGCTCGCCATGCTGGACTTCGAATGCGCGGGGCAGCGGGACACGGCGGCCCGGGCCCGATGGCTCGTGGGCATGGAGCAGTTGATGGCCCAGTGGGGGGTGGACGTGACTGAAGGGCGTCAGGCCCTGCTGGTGTGGCTGGGGCGCCACCGCATGGGGATGCCCACTGCGTCCGCTCCGTCCCGTCCAGCGGGCGGGCGTCGCCTGGTGCTGGCGTTGGGACACGACCGGATCGCGTCCCGGACCGGTTCGGTGGGCCAACGCTCCTGCCTGCCCTGGCAGTTGGGCATGACGGCTGCCGAAATGTAGGCCTCTTGATCGAGATCCGTGACACCCTCACTAACCGCATCGCCGAGGCCGAACGTGAGAGGTGGCTCGGTGAGATTGAAGGCCTCCACGTCGGTCTCACCGGTGCCGAGGACAAGCTCGCCCAGCTCGACGCGCAGCGCAGAAGTCGCAAGGCGGCCGTCATCAACCTCGGCATGTCCACCTTCAACCAGATCGCCGCCTGCACCGCCGACTCCGCATGCATCGTGATCCCTGGGTGAATCCCGGGTGCTGAAACGCCATTGGGCCCCGGCGACTGGCGTCGCCGGGGCCCAATCTGAGGTCAGATCACACGATGTGAACACGCTCCACGCCGCCTTGTTCGTCGCGCAGAAGCACTTCCTTGCCGTCTTCCATCTGCTCGGCCAGAAAGGCATACACCTGCACCGCGCGATTGATCACGTCCGTCTTGGACATGCCAGTGATCCTCATCAGCGTGGCGACGGCCTGCACCGCAGCCACGATCAAGGTCACAGTGAAGCGCTCGTTCTCGCGCACGGCCTGAAGGCCGGGTTGACGAGTCATGCAGATCTCCCTCCTTCCGATCTCATCCTTCTGATCGGTTCACTCACTTGATCATTCGTTCCATCGTTCGATTCCTGAACCCGAAGATCCCGCCATCGCAACTCAGCGACGACATACTTCATCATCGCACGAGTGAACCGATTATGCACCAATGAGGTGCACGGAGAGCATTAATTTTCACCCCACAGGGCACTATGGGTGCGCTTGGGGTCAGGGGAGGAGTATGCTCCCCCGCAACGGGCTATCCGACGGTTTCCCAACGGCATCGCGCCGCAGCCGCCGAGGCCAGAAACAGGTTCCGCATGTGCGCACCACCGCTCGTACTCACCGCTGATCGTTACGGAGGTGCCCCCTAAGTCGGGGAACGCCCCCCTGGTCCGTGGTGAGTCCGTTCAGCGACAGCACTGCTGCCGCCGCACATTGATCGAACTCAAGAGAGCAGAACAGCTGCTCGGTTCGATCAACGGAACCGAAAGGACCACCGCCCGTGTCCGAACTCCCTACGCCGGCAGAGCCGCCGGAGAACGAGGGCGAACAGCCCTCCCCGAAAGCCGTGGTCCAGATCTGGACCACGCAGGACGATCCCCAGGAGGAGCCCGAGCCCACCGAGGGTGCCTCCCTCGACATCAAGCTCGAGAACCTGGGCGAGGTCGGAATGCAGGTCCCGGCCGAGAACGCCGGCCAGTTGATCAGCATCTCCCCCCTGATGCTGGGCATGCTCTGCTCCATCGCAGGCCCGATCGTTCTGCTGGAGACCGCTCCGGACCTGGACATGCCCTGGGGCGCCTGGCTCGCCATGGCAATCGTCCTGGCGATCATCCCGATCGTCTACGTGCTCTTCCGCAGCCAGCGCGACGAGGCCTAAGCCTCCACGCGCAGCCCAGCCCCTTCTCAAGTATGTGCGCTAACCGTGTCGGGCTCCTGCTTCATGGAGCCCGACACTTTTTCGATTGGATCCGTAGTCCAGAGAAGGCATCTGGGGTTATGAGCCCAGCGAACTACCACTCCCGTCGGTTCACATCACCGTGCGCCAGGGCGTCAGGCGCTGGAGACGATCGTCTGCCAAGCGTCGGCTTTTACGCGGCGAACCCGATGTTGGTGACGTACTCGTACTGGCCCCACTGGGAACCGAGGTCGGGCAGGACACCTGCGGTCCAGGCGTCATCCAGGCCCTGGTGGTCGCCGGCCGCCCAGGACCCGACGATCGTGTCCCAGCGGCGCACGTTCATCGACCGGTGCTCCACCACTCGCTGGAGCGGGCGCGCCACACCTGACTGGTTGAGGGGGTGGATCTCCACCCGGGTGCCGCGGCCCTGGCGGTTGAGGCGGGCGGTGAGGTGGCGGGCAACGTTGCGGCGCCGCACCGCCTTGTATGCGGCGTCGATGCGTTCCAGGTTGGCCTTCGAGGGACGGCGTGTGCCCTGCGTCCAGGCTTTCAGTGTCCGGTCGCTCACCGTCAGTCCGGCGTCCTTGGCGGCCTGCCAGGTCCTGTCCGACGTGGTCAGGTAGTGCAGGCGTGCCATCAGGCCGCGTTTGGCGGTCACCGGGGTGGCGATGCCGCCGGCGAGCTGGTCGAGCCGGCGGGCGACGGCGTCGCTGCCCCTGATGCCCTGGGCTCCGAACTTCCCGAAGTCGATGTTCTTCTCCGGCATTTACTGCTCCTGCCCCGTGCTGGCTTCGGTATCGGTGCCGGCGGTGTACGTGTCCTTGACCTTGACCTCGGTGACCGAGCGGCCTTCGGGGAAGACACGGCGCCAGTCTCCGATGACGTGGAGCTCGTCGGTTCCCATCGCCCGCACGACGGGCAGTCCCGCGTCGTGGGCCTTGAGTGCCTTCATCCACAGGTTGGCGAAGGCCTGGGAGCGGATGATGTGCATCCAGTCCGGGCGGTAGAGCTCCCGGTTGTAGTTCGACTCCCCCATGGTGGACACGAACTTGGAGTACATCGCCTTCACGTACTCCAGGGTCAGTTCGTCGCCGTCTGCGAGCGCGGTGTCGCGGGCGTCCTTGAGTGCGATCCGGAACTTCTCCAGGAGGTTCTCGGTGGAGCCCGAGGTGTACGACTCGTGGATCTCGGGCGGCTCGCACAGGCCGTGCTTCGGGGACGACAGGCGCAGCAGGAGACGCAGGGTCGGTTCGGTGACCCACAGGGGGCCTGGTTCGTCCCGCTGGCCGATCGGGTTGGGCAGCACGGCGTCGTGTTCCCAGGCGGGCGGGGTGATCAGGTGGACTCCGGCGCGGCGCCGGTCGTGGGCGAAGCCCGTGGAGTGTTCCAGTTGGCCGAGCGGGAGGTGGGTCTTGAGGGCCGAGAGGTAGGCGCCGTTGATGTCGAGTGCGGTTACTTCGTGCCGGCCGGGCGGGAGTGCGGTGCGGGTCCATTTGGGGCGGGCCTCCCAGATCTGGTCGGCGCCCTTGGAGGTCTGCTTCTTGAGGATGTCGGGGATCCAGGGGTGGGCGATCACGTCGTAGCGGGCGCCCTTGCGGGTCTGGTCCAGCAAGCGCATCGCGTCCGGGATGGCCCGCTTCAGCAACGCGGCGCTCGCGGCTTCGACGTCGCCTTGGTGCTCGACGAGCGCAGTTTGCACCGCTTCGTGGATCGAGTCGGCGAGCCCGGACGGCTCCTGGAACGCTCGCCCGCGCGGGGCGGTGTTGTTCGCGGCGGCCGGGCGGGGTGGGCGTGCTGTGCGCGGCGATGCTTGGGTTTGCGGGGCGGGTGGTGCGGCGGGCGGGGGTTTCGGGGTTTCGGTAGGGGCTGCCTGGCAGTCGGAGGGGTCCAGGTGCTGTGCGAATCCCGCCACCCGCTGACCTGCCGGGGCGCCGCACAGTACGCACGGCTGCGCGACGGCGAGCGTCTCCACGTCGTCGAAGTCCTGCTCGGGCTCCGGTGGAGGCGAGATGGCCGCGTGCGGGGCGCTGTCCGCCACGGGCTGCTCAGCAGCGGGCGTTGCCGTATCGGTATCGGTGGTGAGTTTGGTGCTCAGCCCTTCGAGCAGGTACGCGTACTTGGTTCGGACCTCGCCGGCCGGGTCCCGGCCGCTCTCCCAGCCGCTGACCGTGGACGGGCTCACTCCCAGTGCACGGGCCACCTGCGCTTTGGACAGCCCCGCCCGCTCCCGCAGGCCGCGGCGGAGTTCGGGGGCCGGGAGTTCGGTCTGCGGGCCGACGGAGGCAAGCAGCGAATCGATCGCGTCGTAGTCGCTCACCGGCCGGCTCCCTTCGCCTCGGGCCGGGTGCTGCGGCGCCGGACGGTCGGCAGTGCCTCGCACGCCCTGGTCGGCCCGGACAGCAGATCCAGTGCGGCGACGCCGTAGTGTCCGGCCAGTGTGTCGACGTCGCGCAGGGTCCATGAGGTGGCACCCGTCTGCCGACGTGAGACCTGTGTCTGCGTCAACCCGAGCGCCCCCGCCACCGACCGCTGCGACTCGCCCGTCGCCTGCATCAGTGCGGCCACCGTCAGCCGCAACGACTCCTCCAGCCCCATTCCCATACCCCTGACTCTACCAGATTTTGATGTGTTAAACGCATCAAAAAAAGCAAACAACGCATGGTAGTGCAGATATTGCCTACCTGAGGCCCGCTATCGGCGGTGGATCCCGACAGTATCGGCGGCCGCCGGACGGCCGGGCGGCCGCCACGGCCCGTCGGCCGGGCCGGAGCCCGGGCGCCCCCGCCGAGGCCAGGAGGCCATTCGCCGGCCGGACGCCGCTTCATCCCCCTTGGCCGCGCTCCGACCAGGTGACCCATGAGGGGAATTTTGTCCTCTTTGTCAGTGGTGGCTGCTCCACTGACCCCATGACAGAGACGAAGGCATTCCCCCACAGCCCGGGCTGTGGCCAGGACGACGGTCTCGACACGATGGTCCAGGCCCTGCTGGACCGGGAGGAGCGGCGGCTGCTGGGCTCGGTACCGGCCGCCTGCGACGGAGTCGAGGAGTGGCGCGCGCTGGTGGCCGAGCCGGGCTTCGTCCGGCGCAGTTCGGTGCTCGCCCGCGGGGCGCCGTTGCACCGTATCGATCAGCGCACCGCGTGGCAGCGGTTTCCCCGGGGTCTCTACGATCCCCGCACGCTCGCCCTGGCCGCACTGGAGGCGGTGGTCAGCCAGCAGGAGATGGAGGCGGAGGCGACCACGGAGGAGGTGGTCCAGTTCCTTGCCTCCCTGGCGGCGTCGGCGGCGCCCGAGCGGGATGCCTCCGAGCACCTGGCGGTGGCCCGGTTCGTCCTGCGCGAGCTGCTCAACGACGCGCAGGACGGCGAGGAGTTCGACGTCTCCTACAGCGACTACCGCGAGGGTCACAGCAGGGTGACCTTGTCCCTGCGGCTGCTGGAGGAGGGATTCGGGCGACGTGACCAGGCCGTGCTGCGGGCCACGACCCCGGCCACCCGGTGGGGACGTGCCGAGGAGAGCGCAGCGGAGAGCTGAAGCTGTCCCTGATGTACTGCGAACGGGTACGAGCGGTGCTGGAGGAGACCGAGCACGATGTGCGGGCCGTGGACTGGGGGCAGGACGTCCCGGAACTGCTCGCGGCGTCCCGCGCACACCTTCGTGAACGTCACCGGGTGGAGCGCGACCTGATGGAGTGGATGCGCGAGATCCGCAACGATGTGGACGACGCAGAGGTACGGCGCACCTGCGAGCGGATCCTGCGGTTGCTGGAGCGGGCCCATCTGCGGCACACCCAGCTCCTGGAGAAGGTCATCGACGCCCGCCCGGCGTTCCTGCGTTCCCAGGCCGAGCAGCGCTTCAGACCTCCCCCGCGCCTTGCGCTGGTGGGGATGCAGGAGGACGTGCTGGAACCGCTGCTGCGCCTGGGCGCCGACGACGCCGAGGCGGTCGCGAGCATCTTCGCGGACGCGGCCGGCGGACCGGTGGTCGCGCACCGGCCGCGGCTGCGGGACTGGTGGGCCTCGCTGCTGGCTCCGGCACGCGAGGTACGGGAGGCGTTCCTGGACGAGGCCCCGGCTCCGGCTGCTGGCGCAGGTGGAGGTCCTGCGGCAGGTCTGGGTGCACCACTACTACTGGGATCCTCGCGGGCGACTGCGCTGGCGCGACGGCCACGCATTGCCACCGGCGTCGCTGCGGTTCGACTCCCCGTACGACACCGACGCGCACTACTGCGTCAAACGGGATACGGCCTGGTCCGGCTACCGCACCCACTTCACCGAAACGTGCACGTCAGAACTGCCCGAGGTGGTCGTGCACGTGGCCACCACGATCGCCCCGGTCCAGGACGGCGAACTCACCGACCAGATCCACGACGACCTCGCGACGTAGCAGCTGTTCAGCGCTGTGCGCACGGCGTCGTCGGGGCTCTCGTCCTTGCCGCTGAAAGCAAGCAGGCGGGCTTGCAGGTCCTTGGGCAGGGGCCGCCGCTGCTCGACCTGGGGCACGGTGGCGGCGTGGGCGGTGACCGCAGCAAGCAGATCGGCCCTGAGCGTCCCCGCCGGGGCCAGTCCGTCGGCGACGAGTTCAGCCAGGGCGGGCTTCAGGAGCCGGTCGAGGTCACGCAGGCGGCCATCGACGGACTGCTGGCTGAAGTACTCCCAGCAGGCGGCCTCACAGGCCCGGCGACGGATGCGGACCTGCCCGGGCAGTCCGGTGCCAGCCTGCTCTCCGGCCTCGAGAGTGAAGGCGCCTTCCACCCAGGTTCCTCGCAGCGCTGGCCCTGGGCTTCGCCGCCCCGGGCGTAGGTGCGGTCCTCATCGGTCAGACGATGCGGCCCGAGCAGGAAGGCCAGGGCGGTTCACCCCGGGAGAGCCCAGACTTCGGCAAGCGGTTCACGAGCCACTCCGGCCGGCGCCCTGCAGCACGCTACGGGCAGCAAACCCGACCACGCGCCACTACCGCAAATACAAGTCGGCGGTTCACGTTGAGCCTCTGCTGTTCATCGGTGAGTGGGAAGGATGTGGTGTGTGTCCGGGGGCGGTTTCGCACTTCGCCCCGGTGATCGCCTGCTCGCGGTGGACGAGTCCCAACAGTGGCCCGGTGATGAGTGTGGTGACCACGGCCATGATGACCATGGCCGTGAACATCCTGGTGTCTATGGCTCCCAGGCTCAGACCGACGTTGAGGATGACGAGTTCGGTCAGGCCACGCGCGTTGAGGAGCACGCCCAGCGTCGCCGCCTGCCGCGATGGTGCTCCCGTGAGTCGCGCGGCGCCCGCGGCTCCGACGAACTTGCCCACGCAGGCCACCAGGATGACGGCGATCACGATTGCCGTGCCGTTCCAGCCCAGCCCGGCGAAGTCGACCGACAGCCCGGTCACGGTGAAGAAGACCGGCAACAGCAGCAGGCTGACCTGCTCGATGCGTTCGGGAACCTCGGGTGCCAGGGCGTCGATGTGCCCGCGCGGTACACAGACTCCGAAGGCGAAGGCGCCGAAGACGGCGTGCAGTCCCATGGCGTCCGTGGCCCAGGCGCAGCACAGCAGCCCGGTGAGGAGCAGCACCTGAACGAACGGTGCCTTCGCTGCCCGACGCCGTTGTGGATCCAGCAGCCAGGAGAGTGCCGGCCGGACCACGTAGACCAGCACGCAGACGAATGAGGCCAACTGCAAGGCCAGGACGGCGAGCGGCCAGGCGCCGGTCGCCCTCACCAGAGCGGCGACACCGGCCAGGATGCACCACGCGAGGACATCCTGGACGGCCGCGCTGGCCAGAGCAATCGTCCCTGTGCTATCCCGTTGCAGACCGCGCTCGGCGATGATCCGGGCCAGGACCGGAAACGCGGTGATGGCCATGGCGGCCCCGAGAAAGAGGGAAGGCCCGATTCTGCTGTCCGTCTTCAACTCCGCGGCGTCGAACCACGGATAGAGGGTCACAGCCAGAGCTGTGCCAAGTGCGAAGGGCAGCAGAAGTGCCCCGGCGGAGACCGCTGCGACCTGACGCCGCATGCCGCGCAGATGCGACGCGTCGAGCTGGTAGCCGACCCCGAACATGAACATCACCAGGCCCAGTTGGGCCAGGACTTGGAGGTAGGGGCGGGCGGCCATGGGCAGGAGTGTCTCTGTCACCTCCCCCGGCAACAGGCCCAGCAGGACAGGCCCCAACGCGAGTCCGGCGATGATCTCGCCGAGGACCGCAGGTTGCCGTAGACGTCCAGCCAGCCGCGCGAACGCGTACGCCACGCCCAGTATCAGGGCCAGATCCGCCAATAGGATCCCTGTGACCTGCTCTGCTGCGCCGGCCGCCATGGTGGGTTCTGCCACGGTACCTACCTCCAGAAGTCTTCGTCGGGCAGCGCGGTCCATGCTCGTGCCCAGTGGTGCTGTGCCACCCCGCCGACGGGTCAGGGGCGTCCGGCCTCCGCCAGGAAATCCGCTGCGACAGCGGTCAGGGCGTTCTCGGCAGCGAAGAGGGAGAGGTGGTCACCGTGCGCCTCGACGTGGAGCCGAGACCGGGCCAGCGCGGCTGCTACTGCGCGTGACCCGGCCGGATGCGCGGTCCGGTCGTCCTCGCTGGTGACGACAAGTGCCGGGATCTGGACGCGGGACAGCGTGTCACGGATGTCCTCCGCCATCAGGGCGCCGTTGAGAAGGGAGTACCGGTAGAACGTCTCCGCGTCCCGGAAGGGGCGGAGTACCAGGCTCGCAAGGTCCGGCGGCAGATCGGCGGTCGTGTTCTGGGGCACCGCCTCGTGCACCATCGCGGCGCTTTGCCTGCTCTCGGCCGCGATCTCCATGAGCGCCCGGAGGTTGCGCTGGTGGCTGGTCGTCGGGGTGCCCGCACCCAGGTTGAAGTCGCCGTGCCACAGACTCATCGAGGCCACTCGGTCGGCGTGTTCCGCGGCCATGCGCAGGGCGAGTACCGCACCACCACACAGCCCCATCACATGGGCGCGCGACACCTGGTGGTGATCCAGGATCGCCAGAATGTCACCGATCTGGTCGATGATCTGGTGCCCCATCCCATCGAACGCCTCGGTGTCCTCATCTGTCTCATCTGTCCCGTCTGCGCCTCCAGAGACGCTGGACAGGCCACGGGTCTCCCAGGTCAGAACATGGTGTTCCCGCCCCAGGAACCTCAGCCAGACATCGCACAGTTCGGCGGGCATTCCGCACGCCGACGCGATGAGAACGGCAGGACGGCTCGGGTCACCAGCCGATCTCACGCCGAGTACCACCCCGTCGGTCGTTGTGACGCATGTCGTGCCGGCGGTGTCGCCCGTCCGGGCAGTCATGGTGCCCCCAGTCTCCGAGTGCCGACGGACCCGGCCGGCCGCCACCGTTCACAGGCGGTCCACCAGCCGGATCCTGATGGGTGTGCCGATCAGCTCTGGCGTTTGAAGGCGTGACCACGGGTAGTTTCGGTCACAAGGCGGTTGTGGCCATGGTGGTCCTGCCCGCCGGCCAGGACGGACCCGTATTTCTCCAGGCTGACGCTGCCGCCGTACTCCTCCACGACGTCCGTGTCCGGATACACGCGTACCGACGTGGGAACGTAGCGGCCTGCGAAGCCCAGCCGCATCTCCTGGGAGCGCCCGGCGTGCGGGAGCGAGGCGTGCATCAGCGTGGACCAGAACAGGATGGCCTCGCCCGGCCGCATCACCATGGGGACCGCCTGGGACTCGTCCGGCTCCCAGTCCGGGTCCTTCTGCAGCTCCCGGTAGTCGTAGCCGAAGAAGCCGCGGCGGATGCCCTTCTTCGTCCCACGGTTGATCTGGTCCGGGTCGTAGTGCATCCGTTTCGTCTCGTCATAGAACATCGTGCGGTGGGTCCCGGGTATGAACTGCAGACAGCCGGTCTCCTCGTTCGCCTCGGTGAAGGCCGTCCAGACGGTGATCGTGCCGCCGAAGTCCTCGACGCCTTCGGGCCACAGGATCTGCGGCTTGCCCGAGGCGTTGGCAAAGGTGTCGGCCTGGTGCCAGTCCGTTCCTTCGTCACCGGGGTACTTCGGGAAGAACTCGGTGCGCCAGCACAGTACGTCCGGGCCGAGCACGCTGGTCACGCGGTCGACGATCTGCGGCCTGGTGATGTGGTCGGCCAGCACCGCGGAGTCCAGGTGACGGTCATAGTTGGAAATGTTGGTGTTCCCGGACTCAGCCGCCTCCCCCTGGTAGACCGCCATACTACGGTCCATGAGCTGGATGCGCTCCTTGCGCCAGAGCTGGCGCATCTCCTCGACCTCGTAGACCTTGAACGGACCGATGAATCCCTGCCCGTGGAACTGTTCCAACTCCTCGGGGCTCAGGGCGAATGGCGGGTTGGCCTGCTGTTCGATGGTCATGCGGATGCTCCTTCCGTCTGCTGTGATCGCGTAGCGGTGGCGAGAGGCGTGGCCGCTTCGGCCAGCCGTCGGACGGACGCGGTGTCGCCGAGGGCCGCGATGTCCACCCGCACGCCGAACTCACGCTGCACCTCGGCGAGGATCCGGGCGAAGGCCAGGGAGGTCGCACCGGCCTCGAAAAGGTCTTGATCAGGGCCGATGTCAGCGCGCTCCAGTACCTTCTCCACAATCCGGCCGACGGCTGCGACATTCTCCCGCGCGCCCCCGGCCGGCTGCTCGCCCTCGTCGTCGGCGCGTGCATCGGCGGCCGTGGGCTCGTCGAGAAGGTGTGCGTCGAGAGCGGCTCGGTCGGTCTTCCCCTGGGGGGTCAGCGGGAGTTCGGCCAGCAGGCGGTAGACGGCGGGCCTGAGGTAGGCGGGGAGCGAGGTCCGGGCGTGCTCGGCCAGTCGGCCGACGAGCGTCGCGGTATCGGCGGCCGGAGAGGGCAGGACGTACGCGACGAGCCGAATGTCTCCGCCGTAGTCGCGCGGCACGACCACCGCCGCGGACACCTCCTCGTGACCGGCCAGGCAGTGTTCCACCTCACCGGGTTCGATGCGGTAACCCCGCACCTTGATCTGATCGTCGATCCTGCCGAGGTAGAGCAGCTCTCCGTCGGGAGTCCGGATCGCTCTGTCTCCGGACCGGTACCAGCGCCACCCCACCTCGTCCAGGAACCGGGCGGCGGTCAGCTCCGGACGGTTGAGGTAGCCACGCGTCACCCCCGGGCCACTGACCTGAATCTCACCGGGGGTTCCGTCCTGCACGACTCGGCCTTCATCGTCCACAAGCCGGACGCGCAGGTCTGGCAGCGGTACACCGATCGGGCTGACCTCCGGCTGCCTCAGGTCGGCGGCGCGCACGCGGCGGACCGTCACGTGCACCGTCGTCTCCGTGATCCCGTACATGTTGACCAGTTCGGGGACGGTGTCGCCGTGCCGCTCGATCCAGGGGCGCAGCAGAGCGACATCAAGCCGTTCACCGCCGAAGACCACCAGTCTCAGCGCGAGCGCAGTCTCTGGTCGCACCGCCTCGGCCGCGATCAGCCCGCGGAAGGCGGAGGGCGTCTGGCTGAGCACCGTGACCCCCTCCTCCTCAAGGAGTGCGAGCAGCCGCTCCGGTACGCGGGCGGCCTCCTGCGGGACGATCACCAGGCGTCCACCGTGCAGGAGCGCGCCCCAGATCTCCCAGACGGAGAAGTCGAAGCCCACCGAGTGGAAAAGAGTCCACACGTCGTCGGGGCCGAATCCGAAGCGGTCCGCAGTCGTCGTGAACAGCCTCACCACATTGCGGTGCTCGACCACCACGCCCTTGGGAACACCGCTGGATCCAGAGGTGTGGATCACGTAGGCCGGTGCGTTCCGCGTGCTGCTGACGGCGACGCCGTCAGCAGCCTCGGCTGCTCGGTCATCGACGAGGACGACGCTCACGTCCCGTCCGGCGAACACCGGCGCGGTCCGGGTGCCGGCCACGACGGTCCGCAGCCTCGTGTCCTGCAGCAACAGATCGAGCCGAGCAGCCGGATGGTCCGGGTCGAGCGGCACGTACGCCCCACCCGCCTTGAGGATCCCGAGGAGCGCCACGATCAATTCGGCGCCGCGCTCCAGGCACAGGCCGACGAACTCCCCCTTGCCGATGCCGTTCGCCCGTAGCCGGCCTGCCAGCAGCTGTGCGCGGGAGTCGAGTTCACCGTAGGTCAAAGAAGGCCCGCCGGGCTCGGAGACCGCGACACGATCCGGCTCACGGCGAGCGACGTCCTGGAACACCTCATGCAGCAGCCCGCTCTGAAGCGGGATCGGGGACGCGTCTGGTGGCACTGGAACTTCCTTTCTGGATTTCACTCGGACCTGATCCACGTCACCCGCCATGACGCCGTCTGTTCGATCGATCCCTGTCGCCGTTCTGGAGAACGGCTGTCAGCCACTGGGATACTCGCCCAGGAAGTCTCTGACGAACTGCAACGGCTGCTCGACGAGTATGTCCGGAAAACAGCAGTCGTGAACGGTTGCGCAGACCATCGGCCGGTGCGGCTTCGAGCCGTCCCGAACAAGAACCGAGAAGAAGCGGCTGTAGCTCCGGTAGTAATCCTTGCGCAATTCGATTCCGGTGCCGTCCGAGAGACCTCGAAGGTCGTCTGACTAATGAGCACGTCTCTCGCCTGATCAATGCGCCGGCAACGACCGCTGCACCAGCGCGAAAACAGAGGGTGTACCTACGCCATAATTCTTGTAAATCGTCCAAGCGGCGGGCAGTACGGCCAGGCGAGTCCATTACTGCCGACCGATTCAGTTCATCTTCGATTGGGCACTTCTCGAGCATTTCTTTCCAGTAACCCAGCGCGACGCGGCTCTTCACCTTCCCGGAGGCCGACTGCTCGAACCGAGCTTGTTCGATCGACTGCAGGCTGGATCCTGCCGGGTGACTCGGTCTGCCATTCGCCAGATATTCAGACAAGTAGCTTCCGAGCGCAACGAAACCAAGGACGTCAAGAGCGAGATGGGATGCCGCCGTGATGATGTGCGTCGGAGTGTCGGCTACGGTGACTATCGCGAAGATCACGGGCAGGTCCGTCGCCGGATCGTGACGGTCACTCATGAAGGAATGCACGGAATCATCGATGTCTGTTTCAATGGATGCCGCATTGCTCTCGACGAGAAGGATGTCGGCAGAGCTGTGCGCTTCCACTCTCTGATACAGCTCCCCATTCTCGCCGATCGGAAATGTGGTACGCAGGGACTCGAACTCTTCGTATGCCCACTTGATGGCCGCGCAGACGTCATCCACGCCACTGCCCGACGGAACGGGTTGAACTCGGCAGAGTCTGTCCTTGAGGCGGGCTCCCCGCCATGTCCTGCGCTGCACCCAGGGGACGGCACCGGAAGCGCTGCGCCTCCCTTCCACGTTTATCGGTAACCTCTTCACGCCTACTCCTTTCATCTAAAGAATGCAGGATCGAGGCACGTCGAAAGCGGTGGACAGTTGGCGAGTTTTTTGCGACGGGGTTATATGCTCAATCGATTATTAAATGACCGTCGACACCTGTCAACCCTCCTGGAGGATAGCTGAAGCAAATGTGGATGCCATCCCGAGGTAATCCGTGCCCAGTCCCCGTTTCATTCTCGGTATGTCCATGAGCCGGGTACCTGCCTGCCGCTTCTCACAGTCCGAGCACGGCACGGATGGATGCCGGCCAGCCGTCCGCGCGTTGCCCGTGCTGATGCCTGAGGGCAAGAAGGATCCGGTCGAGGCCGAAGGCCACGCAGGCGCTGTGTACGACCGCTCCGTCGGGAAGCCTCAATCCGAATGCATCACCGAAGTGTTCCATATGGTAGTTGACGGAGGCCACGGCCTGCTCAATGCCGTCCTCCACCGTTGCGACCAATTCCCATTTCAGCTGTTCAGACTGTTGCGCCGACGCCAGGTACTTCCCGATGCGACCGAAGAAAGGATCGTTGGCGGCGCACGGTTCGACGTCCAGGCCCAGGATCCGGAGCAACTGCTCCGCAGTGGTCAGCGCCTGGCCACGCCACTCCTCGACCACGGTCTCGGGCCCGTATCGGAGGACCTCGTACATTCGGAAACTGCGTAGGCGGCCTGTCTCCGCTGTCGCCTCCCCGCGGTAGCACATGGCCTCCACACTCAGGCAGCCGCCCGTTGCCCGGCTCGCGAGGAGCGGGTAGAGGTGATGGCAGGCTGCCGACGTGAGGACGAGGTCGGTCGGGACAGGGCTTCCTCCGTCCGGCGCCCCGTGCACCGCGCCGAGTAGCTGGGGGAAGGAACGGGCATAGCCAGCGCGCTCCGAGATACTCCGCGCGATCACCGGAGGAGCCGTGTAGTGCTCCTCGGCTTCATCCGAGAACGTCTCTCCCAGCTTGGCCCGGAGGCCGGTGTAAACCCTCTCGTCCTCACGGGGTGTCAGCAGGACGCCCGAAGCGTGCGTCTGCCGGTCCGTCATCACCGTGAGCCCTCCTGACCCGGCGGTTACCCCTTCCACCTCTTTGCCGATCGGATCTACGTCGACCCGAGTCACGGACACCCGCACGGATGCGACCGCTGCAACGATCGAGTCGATCGTGCTGAAGGTCTCGGGTACGAGCTTCTCGTCCGGGATTTCGATCCCGAACCGCTCCTCGATCTCCACCAGGATCTGCACCATCTGCATGGAGCCGAGGCCAAAGGATCGGAGATCCACATCGTCACCGACATTCCAGGCGTCGTCACCCAGGACCCCTGGGTCGCTGAGAATCGCGCGTATCTCGTCCAGCATTCGCTTGCCACCATTCGGTTCAAGTCACAGCCAGCGTGCGGCGATGACGGCCTGCATCGGGGAATTACCATGCCGGGCCAGAGGCATGGTCAGTTCGTGCGCCTGTTGCAGGCGCCAGACGATACATTGCGGTGAACGTGCGACGGGCCAGTCCGCGTGGGAAAGAATATTCCAACGGTGGAGCGTGTTCAGAAAGAACGGGTCAGCGGCGATCCAGCGCTCATCGATCCGTATTTCGAACCAGGCGTGTGTACAGGGGAAAGGAGCACCGATGAAGAATCCGCACGCCGGCCTGGCGGAGTAACCTACCCCTGCCGCTACCTGGACGAGACGGCGGCTGGCTGACCTGCAGTCGGCCAAGCCTGTCTCTCTGAGGAAACCCAGGTCATGGCCAAGTTCGCCAGGAATCCTATGGAAGATCAACTGCTGCGCCTCTTCAGCGACGACGTCAAATGGCGCATCGAAGTCGCAGATTTCGGATGACATGGCCACCCGGGCCACTACGTGGTCACTCTCCGAAGGTTCACGCCTTCCCATCGCCGTTGCCAGATGGGAGCCCAGGGAGAAGTTGCATGCACCCTCGTGACCCGGTTCCGGACAGTGCAGAGAAAGTGTCATCTCGCAGAATTCACGCTCTACCACTTTCTTCCCCTTGAGGGATCTCGCCCACATGCGCATCGCCGCCATCTGGGACGATGGAAGCCCCAGCTCCAGGGCTATGCTCTCCAGATCAAGCGGATCAAAAGCGGCGGCCTCGCCTACACCCTTGCACGGAAGTCCCAGGTCGAGAAGCATGGACAGACATGCATCGCTGATCCCGTACACGCGGCGTGCGGCAACCGGCGACACCGAGAATCTTCGGTACTTGTCCGGAATCTTCAGCACCCGGATGACTACCTCTTGTGCCAGGGGTTCCACGTGCCTCTCCATGTTTGAACGAGGTTTTTGTCGGCCCACCCTGTCAGCCCACCGCCGACGAGCCCTGCGCATCATGCAATTCATCCACCACTTCCCAGAGCGTCTCCGGAGTGGAAAATAGCTGCGGCCGTACCAGGTCGTCGGGAATCGAGATCCCATACGTTTCCTCGATGCCCAGCATGAGTTCCACCATGGCCAAGGAATCCAATCCGTAATCGGTTGTACGCAGGTCCGGTGGGAGCGGATCGCCGGGCTCCAGCAGCCGCAACGCCTCACGCATCAGGACCTCGAATCGAGCATCCCAGGGCGGATTCATGTGAGTTTCTCCGCTGCCAGAGCGCGATAATCGATCTTTCCGTTGCGCATCAAGGGCATCTCCTTCAGCCTCACCCAATGGACGGGGAGAACGGTCGTAAATCTCATGTCGAGGAATTCCTGAAGCGTCTTCGGGGTCACGTCTTCGGCGGCCACGTAGTGAATCCGCAGGTGATGGGACTCCTGTACGGCCTCGGCAGTGACCGCGCAGTGCACCAAGGAGGGGTGCTGCCTCAGCAGCGACTCGATCTCGTCCAGCTCGATCCGCACACCACGGACCTTGACCTGCCGGTCCGCCCTGCCGAGGTAGAAGGCGAGACCGTCCTTGATGCATGCCAGATCGCCCGTGCGATAGAGCCGCAGCGTGGGAGAGGCCGGGTCGACCTCATCGCGGAAGAAGGAGGGTGACCGAGGGCCTTGGGCGCCGATGTATCCCCCGCCGACCGGCAGTCCTCCGACGAACAGCTCTCCCACCTCACCAGAGCGAGCCGGCCGCCAGCTCCCCTCCTGTTCGACGAACACATGGAGTGCGGTGTTGGCGATGGGCCGCCCCACGGGCAGTCGCCAGCGCCGTACGTCTGCCCGCTGGACCACGTGCTGAGCCACATCGTCGGAACACTCGCTCATTCCATAGGCGTTCATCAGGCGGGCTCCCGGCAGCGCGTCGAGCACCCTCCCGGCCAGCTGCGGACGCAACTCCTCACCCGTTGCGATCAGCCAGCGGAACTTCGGCAGGGGGTGATCGGAGCCCCTCCGCCGGAGCTCGTCGACAACGAGGCTGATCACCGTGGGCACCAACTGGACGATGGTGACGCGGTGTTCATCGAGTGCCTTCAGCAGTCGTCGGGGGTGCGCCGCGTCGAAGTCGTCGACGACGGCTACCGCCGCGCCCGCCGACAGCGCGGCCAGCATCTGCCATATCGACACGACGTACGTCGGCGGTGCGCTGAAGGCCACCACGTCGGCAGAGGTGACAGCCAAGGCATCGACCATGTGCCGGAGGTGGTTGGCCATCCCGCGGTGTTCGACGACGACGCCCTTGGGTGTACCGGTACTGCCCGAGGTGTGGATGACGTAGCGGGCCTGGCGGTCTCCGCCGGGTAACGGACCCCATGGCAACGGCGACGGCTCGTGTCTGGCCGCCTCGGCCGTCTCCAGCAGTTCGACGTTCGTTGTGGCCGCCGCCTGGAGCAGCGTGGGCGCAGGGCTCCCGCACGCGCCCTCGGTCTCCGTCTCGTGCGTCAGGACGTACGCACACTCGGTCTGGGCGAATATCCGCGAGAGGCGCTCCGCCGACCACGTCCGGTCCACCGGAACGTAGGTGGCGCCGAGGCTTTCCAGAGCCAGGAAGGAGACCAGGTTGTTCAGGCCTCGTGGGCCCGACACGGCGACGCGATCCCCCGGCTTGCAACCGCGGTCCAGCAAGAGCGTACGCAATCGGGAGACCCTGTCCTGCAGTTGCCCGTACGTCGTCCCTCCGCTGCCGTCGACAAAGGCCACGCGGTCGGGGCAATGGCTGGCGTGGGCGGTCACGGCGTCGCAGACCGACGGAGCCGGCTCCGTCAGGCCGCCGCCTGCTGTCAGGGCGAGCCCGGGTGCCTCGGCCACCGCTCTGGGAGACATTTTGAGTGCCGCCAGAGCGGCTCCCTGTGCCCGGTCGGTTCCGGAATCTCTGCTGTACATGCGCGGAAGATCTCCCTTCTTCGGTTTCTCAGTCGAGGACCGTCTCTGAAAGCGCGCGGACGTACTCCTGGAGAAAGGCGTCGATGAAGAACGGGCTGTAGCGGTTCGCGTCGTATCCGATGGCGCCGGTGAGCTGCCCCTCCGCCAGGCGGAGGCGGAACTTGACGCCGGGAGCCAGGGCTCCGTCTCCCTCGCGTTCGTTCTCCTCGGCCTCGGCGTAGGTCTCCAGGACGGCATTGCCGAGGGAGACCCGTTCCCTGGCCGGTGGATCCTGATCGAAGATGAACATGACGTCCACCGAGGCGGGCGAGAACCGGGCCTTCTGCCAAATCCTCTGGGCGCAGAGCTCTTGGTTCTCGTAGGCGTCGAGGAGAGCGGAGCGGACTTCGCGGACCAGCGGTCCGGGCCGGCCGTCCACCGGCACGGTCACGGCGATCACGGCGAAGTTCAGGACGCACCCGACGAGTTCCGCGACCTCGTGTCCCGCCCGGCGGTTGAACAGCGTCATCACCGCGACGTCGTTCCGGTGCAGACGCCCAGTCAGCAGCTTCATGAACGCGGCCATGGTGATCATGTGCGGGGTGGCCCTGAACCGCTTCGTCGACGCCGTCAGGGCAGCGGAGATGTCCCGAGGAAGGGTGAACCTGACGGTGCATCGCCTGCGCCGCGGGGAAGCACCATCATCCGGGAGGTCGCCGAGAATGCGGACCGGACGGACCTCACGCAGCACGCGGCGCCAGTGCTCCATCTCCGCGGTCGCCTTCGGTCCGCGAACGACCCGCTGTTCACGTGCGCCCCAGTCACGCATCCGGGGTGCTGCGGCGTCCGTCGACAGCGCCGGCTCCGGACCGGCGCCGAGCAGGCGCTCGTACTCCCGTGAAAGGTCCCGCCATTGAACGTCCACCGACCAGCCGTCCGCGATGATGTGATGGAGGATCAGGACGAGTACGAAGTCGTCCGCGGCTCGGCGAACGATGCCGAGTCTCATGAGCGGATCGCGCGCGAGGTCGAGACTGCGGCTCTGCTCGGCATCCACCACCTCACGGAGGAGGGTGGTCTGCGCGGGTTCCGGTACGTCGCTGATGTCTCGGAACCACGTGACTGGTTCCAGCGGATGCTGACGGATGATCTGGACCGGCTCGCCGTCCACTCTGCCGAAGTTGGTGCGCAGCGCCTCATGGCGTTGCGCGACGGCTCTGACCGCCGCGCCGAGCGCTTCCACGTCGATGGTGCCGCGGACCCGGACCATCGCGGGCATCACCAGACTGGGGTCCGGAAAGAGCCTCTCGCGGCCCCACCAATGCCGTTGCAGGTCGGACATGGGCGCGAGGATGTCGGTGTCCGTCGTGATCGGATCCAAGGAAGAGCACCCCCCAGCGTGCCTGGCTCGGTCGTGTGCGCCGGTAGTCGTCTGGTCCATGAGTTCCGCTCAACCCTGTTCCGAGTGCGCTCCGGCGCATGCTCGCGCCATGTCACCTATCTCCGGGTGGTCGAGGATCTGCCGCACGGAGAGCTCGCGGCCCAATATCCTGCGGACCTGAATAGACAGGTGTGCCGCCTGCAGCGACCCGCCGCCGAGGTCGAAGAAATCGTCGTGCAATCCCAGTCGCGCCTCCGGCACGCCGAGGATCTCGGAGAGCAGCCCGATGAGTGCTCTCGCCACCTCGGCCTCCGGGAGCTCCGCTCCGTCGTCCCGCCGACCGGCCGCCGGCCTGTCCTCGGAACGGAACAGGAGGGCGGCCTCGGTCCCCTCGACCTCCCCGACTCGCGTGTGGGGTTCGTCCGCGATCCGGCCGAGCAGCGGGGGGAGGGCGGACGCCACCTTTTCCATGACGGCTTCGTCGAACAGGCTGCCGGCGTACGTCAGCCGGGTGATCAGCTCCTCCCCGTCGAGGAGGGCGGTCAACGCCAAGGGGTAGGGCGGGGTGTTGTCGCCGGCGATGGTGATCTGCAACGCGCCGTCACCGACGCGTGGCTGCCGCGTCATGCGCGGCAGGTTCTGGAAGGCGAATCCCGTGTCGCACAGTTCCCGCTGTCCGCACAGCCGCTGAATGGCGCCGAGTCCCATGTACTCATATCGAGCGAGCCGGGACTGCTCACGCTGCAGGCGCACGCACAACTGCTCCACGGTCTCGGCCGGGTCCAGGCGGATCCTCGCCGGTACCGTGTTTGCGAACGACCCGATCATGTGCTCGCTGCCGGGGAGTTCGGCGGGCCGGCCGGCCACCGTCTTGCCGATGACGACGTCGTCGCTGCCGCAGAGCCGACCGAGCAGCAGACCCCAGGCGGTCTGGACGAGCGTGTTGAGTGTCAGAGAGTTCGCACGTGCGTAGGCACGCAGGCGCTCAATGGTCTCCCGGTCGGTCCGGCCGGTCAGATGGCGCGCTTCCAGCAGCATGTTGCCGGCCTTGCCCGGTGCCACGCGCCGGCCGGCGTCCACCCCCGACAGGTAGTCGCGCCAGGCTGCTTCGGCCGGCCCTCGATCCTGGCTCGCCAGCCACTCGCCGTACACCCGATAGGGGTTGGGGGTGGCAGGTGTCCCGGCGGGAGTGAGCGACTGGTCGTATCCCTCAATGATCTGCTCAAGCAGCAGGGCAACCGACCAGCCGTCGAGCAGGATGTGATGGTAGGTCAGGACCAGCACATGGTGTTCGGCTGCGAGCCTGACCACCACGCACCGGAGCAGTGGCGGCTTGCCGAGATCGTGGCCTAGTCGCATTTCGTCGGAGAGCAGTGTCCTCAGTTCGGTCCCGCCGCGTGAGGTTTCCACCCCCGTGAGGTCCACGGCCGTCAGGACCGGTTCCGCGGTCGCGGCGACGACTTGGAGGAGCTGTCCGGTGGTCGGGCGCATCCAGAACCCCGCACGCAGGGCTGGGTGCCGGATGAACACAGCCTTCGCGGCGTTGCGCAGCCGGTCGATGTCCAGAGGCCCCTTGAACTCCAGGGTGTCCTGGAGCACATAGGAGTCCTCCTCCCCGTCGCGGTACAACCACTCGAAGTAGAGCCCTTCCTGAAGCGGTGTCACAGGGAGGACGTCTTCGATGTCCGGGTGTGACATGGCTACCTCTTCATCTCTGCCGCGATGACATCGAGTTCTTCCGGCGTCAGTTGCTCCGTTTCCGACAGCGGTCCGGCCGGCGGCTGCGCCTCGGGCTTCGTACGGTTCCCTGCGGCCCGTGCCAGGGCCGCCAGAGCGCGCACCGTTCCGGCCTCGAAGACGTCCTCGATCTCGATGTCCAGGCCGGCATCACGGGCGCGAGCGACGAGGCGCATCATGGCGATGCTGTCGCCGCCCAGTGCGACGAAACTGTCGTCCGGCCCGACGGAACCCGCGTTGAGGATCTCGGCGAACAGCCGCCGCAGCACGTCCTCCTCGGCGGTGCCTTTCTCCGGCACAGGGTTTTCCCTGTCCATCAGCGCCTCCATTTTCCGTAGAGGGATCTCGAGAAATCCGCATTCGCCACCTGCCTCTTCCCCTCGAACTCCATCGAACGAATAATGCTTTACGTTCGGATCGGCCCCGAGTCCGCTCCAGTGGCGGCACCAGGAGAAAGGGGAAATCGGCATGACGCGAAGCAAGCGCTGTGTGTGCGTCGACTTCTGATGGATCACGGGACGAGCAGAGAGCCGGTCGTTCAGACCGGCCCTCGGTCCGGAACTCGGGGTCCGAGGAATGTTCTCGCGGTTCATACCCGTTCACCGGCCAAGGCACGGCTCACGGTCTCCAGCACGCCGGCCCGCTGCGTGTTGAGGAAGAAATGCCCGCCCGGAAAGACCTGGACCGCGCAAGGGCCGGTGGTGAGGTCCGCCCACTCCCTGAGATGTGCCACGTCGACGCGCGGATCCTCACTACCCCCGAACACCGACACAGGGCAGGTGAGGGGATCTCCTGAACGGTGGACGTAACCGGCGAACAGGGACCGGTCAGACCGGAAGGCAGGCAGGAAGAACGAGACGAAATCCGAGTCGTCCAGTAGTTCCCGCGGAGTCCCTTTGAGGCTGATCAGCTCGTTCAGCAGTCCGGCATCGGAAAGCTCGGCCTCCCCTGGTGTCCGGGACTCATGGAAATGCAGCGCGCGGCAACCGGACACGAAGATCCTGAACGGCTCGATGCCATGCTGGTGACGAAGTCTTCGGGACAGCTCCCAGCAGATAATGGCACCCATACTGTGGCCGAAGAAGGCGAACGGTCGATCCAGGAACGGCAACAGCCCGGGAGTGAGCATGTCCAGAAGTTCATCGAGATCGGCAACAGACTGGTCGAGGTAACGATCCTCCCGGCCCGGGAGTTGGATCGCCAGCGCCTCGACTCCGTCGGGAAGCCCCGGGCCCCAGTCACGGAAGACCGTGGCACCGGCTCCCGCATACGGAAAGCAGAAGAGTCGCACCCCAGCCGGATCGGATCGGCCAGGTATCGGGCGCACCCACTTCGAAACCGGACCAACGGTGGATCTCAATTCGTGAACCTGCACATCTCGTCAGCACCTTCCTCTTCATGAAAACCACGACATCTTCACTTCCTACAAGGCGGCGAATTGTGAATACCTCACCATTGGCCAATCTACCCGCGGGCAAGGGCCGTAAACTCGCCGAGAAAACTTCGAGAAATCTTTAGGAGCCCTTGGTACAGAAATATATTCTGTCCACGCGTCGCTCCTGTGATATGTCGACGGTCTCAACCGTGTCGGAGAGTTTGGCCAGTAGATCCTCGAAGGGGCCGGGCGAATAGCGATTGAGCCATACGTATCCTCCTGCGGCATCGCGCCGTAGGAGCGCTTCCGGGTCACGCGGGACCTGGAAGAAGCAGATCGCCACGTGTTGCCTGGCGACGCGGAACATCTCACGAACCGCGGTCTCGTAGTAGGGAAGATGCTCCAGCAGATGGCGGCAGTTGACGACATCGAACGTGCCGCTGGGAAAGTGCAGGTCCATGACGCTCATTTGCTTCCACTGAGCTTCGGGAAACCTGCTCCGACAGGATTCCAGCAGCGACTCACCGATATCAATTCCGGTGTAGTTGCAGGGCGGGCTGACGTCCTTGAGCTTCGTGTACGTGGTGCCCGACATCACTCCGCAGTCAAGGAAGTCTATGACCTTGTCACCGTAGAGTTCCGCGAGCCTTCGGTTGAACCAGTCGTAGGAGGGGTGGGTGTCCCGCCCTTCCATCCGCATGTAATCCACGTCGGACGTCTGCTCCCACAGTGATCCCGCCGCATCTTGCACGGCTTACCTCCCCTTCTCGCGCGCCAAGGATTCATTCACCAGCTTCACCAATTCCGCAACATTCTCGATCTGAAGTATGTCGACGAGATCTATGGAGATGTCATATTTTTCTTGAATGGCGGACATGAGGCGGAGCAGCGCAACAGAGTTCGCGCCGAGCTGTGCGAAGTCATCGTCGACACCGACTTCGGGACGTTCAAAGGATCTGGCTACCTCGCCGAGAATTTCAGCCGTGCGTATCCCGTTTTCTTCTGAGTCACTCATGGGGTGATGCACGCCCCTCCCTGACTTTTCTGGGTCTGAACCGAAGGATGGGGTCGATCGCCGTGCCACGAGTGCCAGAGTTCCGCGTAGGCTCCTCCACTCGCGACGAGGTCGTCGTGCGTGCCGATTTCCACGAGTCTGCCTCCCTCCATGACGGCCACCCGGTCGGCGTCGTGAGCGGTGTGCAGCCGGTGGGCGATGGCCAACACGGTGCGGCCCTTGAGAACGGCGGACAGTGAGCGCTCGACATCACGCGCGGTGGTGGGGTCCAGCATCGCGGTGGCTTCGTCGAGTACGACTGTGTGCGGATCGGCCACGACGACTCGGGCCAGTGCGAGCTGCTGGGCCTGCCCGCCGTCGAGCCGGTGTTGAACTGGGCTCAGCTCGGTGTCAAAGCCGTCGGGCAGATCATCCAGCCAGTCGGCACCGACGGTGACCATCGCCGCGAGCAGCTCCTCATCAGTGGCCGAGGGCCTGGCGATGAGGAGATTGTCGCGGACTGAGGCTCGGAGTACGTGGTACTCCTGGGTGACCAGGATGATCTGGCGGCGCAACTGTTCGGGCGGCAGGGCTGCGACCGGGACGCCGCCCACGGTCACCGAGCCGCTGAGCGGAATATCGATCCCGGCCAGGAGCCTGCCCAGGGTGGACTTTCCCGCGCCCGACTCTCCGACGATCGCCAGGCGCTCTCCGGACCGCACGGTCAAGTTGACGTCGTGAAGTACGTCCGGCCCCTGGCCGTAGGCGTAGCGGAGGTCAACGACCTCTATCCGGTCGTCCGCGGGCACCTCCGTGGCGGTGGGCCGGGAGCGCGGGAGCGTGCTCAGCCCCTCGATCCGGGCGAACGACGCCGCACAACTCTGGAGCTGATCGATCCAGATCTCCATGGTTTCGAACGGGCCGGCGAGCTGCCTCAGGTAGAGGACGGAGGTGACAACGACCCCCAGGCTGAGCACGCCGCGGTCGTACAGGGCGCCGCCCACGAGCAGGACGCCGACCAGCGGGATGAAGTAGGAGATGTCGATGGTGGGATAGAGCACGGTCCGAAGTCTCAGCGTGCGCAGACGGCTGTTCCGAGCCCGCTCGATGGCCACGGCGATCGCCTCACGCCGTCGTTGCTCAAGAGCGAGCGCCTCCACGGTACGGGCGCCGGACACGGTGGTGACGAGCACTTCGGCGAGTGCCGAGTTGGCATCGCCCAGGTCGAGGTAGGCATTTCGGGCCCGCTTCAGGTACCAGCGGGATGCGACCACGATGCCGAGGAGGCCGACCACACCGCAGGTACCGAGCAGGGGGTCGACGAGGAAGACGGCCATGAGGATGAACAGCGCCTGGACGGCCGCGACGAGCACGTCGGGGCCGGCGGAACTCACGGTCATCGCCACGTTGGCGACATCACCGGCGCCACGGGCCGCCAAGTCGCCGGTGACCAGTCGCTCGACGGTAGCGGGCTCCAGGCCGAGGATCCGAGCGAGGAACTGCTCCCGGACCTGTGCGGAGATCCGCTCCCCGAAGCGTGCTCCGAGTTTGCGCGCATAGCGGGTGAAGGTGATCTGCAGCAGAGCGAACACCACCACGAGCGCTGCCAGACGATCGATCCGGTGGCCATCGCCGCCCCCCGCCTGGACAGCGTTGACGATGCGTCCGAACAGCCAGGGCCCGGCCAGGCCGGCGACGGTGGCGAGCGCGTTCAGCAGGAGTATCGCGCTGAAGGGCCTTTTCTCCCGGCGGATGAGACCGAACGCCGCACGACGCGCCTCTGCCGGAGAAGCGGTGGGAAGCTGGTCGCCTGCCGGCCCGGTGCCGCTCATCGCACCTCGCTCGGTGCCGACGGAACCGGGATGCCTTCGTGCGCCCCGGGATCGGGCTCGTCCTGCAGGCCCCGCGACACCAATCGCCGGTATCCGGGGTCTCGCTCCAACAGGTCGCGGTGGTTCCCCGTGGCGGCAACACGGCCCTCGACGAGATAGTGCACGACGTCCGCCCGGTCCAGCAGCAACGGAGAGGTGGTGGTCACCATCGTCGTACGGCCGCTGCGCCCGTCGTACAGTCGAGTCGCGATGGTCGCCTCGGTGCGCGCGTCCACTGCTGACGTGGGCTCGACGGCGAGCAGCACCTCTGGATCGGCGAGCAGCGCGCGGGCGAGGCGGATGCGCTGCCGCTGGCCACCGGAGAAATTCCGGGCCTGGGATTCCACGGTCGAGGACAGGCCGCCGGACAAGCCCTTGAAGACGTCCTCCGCGGCTGCCATGTGCAGCGCGCGGAAGACCGACTGATCATCCGGTTTTAGTCGGCCGGCGACCACCTCGCGCAGTGTGCCGGCGAAGATGTCACCCTCGTTGTCCGCGACCAGGATGCGATCACGAATCTGCCGAGGCGCCACGGAGCCGAGCGGGACGTCGCCCCAGAGCGCCTCCGACGGCTGAAACCGACCCAGGCGCTCGACGACTGCCAGGGCTTCCTGCGGCCGTGCGCTCACCACTGCGGTGAATCGGCCGACGGCGACTTCGACGCCGGAGGCCGGATCACGCAGGTCGGCCGCTTCGCTCGGCCCGTCGCCCGTGGCCGGTGTGGCCGCCGTGTCCCGTCCCAGGTTCAGGAGCGCGATGACGCGTCGCGCGGACACCACGGCCTGGGAAAGATATGAGCCGCTCTCGATCAGTTCCGTGACCGGTATCACTAGGAAGGCGACGTAGCCGTAGACAGCGACGAACTCTCCGATGGAGATGGTGTGCCGGGCAGCCATTCGGGCAGCCAGCCAGGTCACTGCGGACAGGAAGAGCAGCGGGAGGCCGATGCCGAGGGTGGGGACCCAACTGGAGACGGATGCGACCCGGAAGCCCTCGTCGCGCAACCGCCGGGACTCTCGCCGGTAGCGTTCGGCGAAGCGGTCCTTCCCGCCGATGCCGTTGAGCAGGCGCAGGCCCTCAGCGATGTCGACGAGTTGGGCCGTCACATCCCCTTGCCGCTCACGGTAGTCCGAGCCGACGATGCACAGTCGGCCGAGCAACGGTCCCACGATCACCGCGACCACGGGGGCACCGAACAGCACGATCACCGCCAGCAGCGGCGAAAGGGACAGCAGCATCCCCGCCACCACGATGTAGGCGACGACGGCACCCACGCCGGGACCGGCGATGGTCAGACTGTTGCTGATCACCCACACGTCGCCGATCCCGATCGTGGTTATCTCGCCGGCTGTGACCTTGCGGCTGAGCGTGCTCCCCAGTCTGGTCGAGTGTTCGACGACAGCGTCGACCGTCCTGAAGGCGGCGTCCATCCGTACCTTCGTGAGGGTTCGGTGACGGATGATGGCAACCACACCGGTCAGCACGCCCACCACGAGAAGCACCAAGACCCAGCCCACCAGTGAGGAGTTGTGCCCCGGCCGTAGACCGTCATCGACAGCGCGGGAGAGTACGTACGGCGGCAACGCGAGGCCCAGCATCCAGGCGACGCCCAGCCCGACCGCGAGAAGGACCCGCCGGCGCTGGCAGGTGACCAGCCACCAGAGATATCGCAGTGCCCCGCTGACGTCCTGGTCACGAAGACGCCTGTCAGGGCCTCTCATTGATGCAAACCTCGTTTCCGATGCGCTGGTTGTGGAGCGTCTGGGCCTGGCCTTGCACATGCGAACGGACAGCGGCAGGCCAGTTTCGCTCGTCCAGCCCGAACTGGCACAGAAAGGCATAGACGAGACGTTCCATACCGAATCCGACGCAGGCGCTCGACACGGGCCCACCGTCGCCGTGCTCAATTCCGAAGGAGCGGCCGAAGAGGTCGTTGTGGAAGTTGAACGACCCGACGGAGATGGTGCGGTCGCTCCCCACCGGGAGCCTCAGTTCGTACTTGAGCTCCATCATGCGCTGCGACACGATCCGGTCGGACGTGTCGGCGCTCCCGAAGAAGGGGTCGTTGCCCACTTCGCAGTGGCCACTCATGCCCAGTTGGCGCATGAGATCGAAGATCTTCGTCATCATCAGTTCACGCATTCCGAGAACCTCGGCCCGTGTACCCATGAAGACCATCTCGCGGATGGTGAAGTCCCACAGACGCTCCATCGTGGTGGCATAGCCGGCCTCGAAGCGGAACGATTTTCCCAGCGCGGTGACGACGTGCGGGCCGTCGGCACCCACCGTTCTGCCCTGATATTGACTGAACGTGTGGTAGCACATGGTGGGTGGAAGGCAGTAATCGACATTTCGACAGGACTGTAGCAGCGCCTCGTCGAGTGGTGCGTCCGCGTATGTGCTCTGGATCTCACGATAGACATCGATGTCGTTGTGCAGGCGGGTGACGAACAGCAGATGGTGCGGAAACGCCGTGATGTACCCGGCTTCCTGGAGCGTCGCGGTGCTGATGAGCGTGGGGTACTGGTATTGCTGGACCTTAAAACTGCTCTTCAGCAGTTCGACCAGGGCACGATCGAAGTACTGAAACAGGGTCAACAACGGCTCACCCATCGCAATCTGGCCCTCGCCGGTCTGTATGACCGCGCCGGCCCGGGCCAGCTTCTCGAAGGATCCCTCAATCACCTCGCGCTCGACCGGGGATCGCCACACCACTTTGGCGGGGGTGACGAACTGCGGTCGCACCTCGGTGTCCACCGCAGTGTTGACCTTGCGGGTGACCTCGGCGTCATCGAGGGGCTCGGCCGAGTATACCGTCACACCGGTCACGCCGACGGGGCCGGTGACCAGGTCGAAGTCAGCGAAGTCGGAGGACAGGAAAAGTATTCGACGTTCGACCTCGTCCGCCAGCGGGAGCGGGATCGGCGACCGGAGTGCGATACGCGTGGCGAACAGGCTGCTCGACGGGCGCACCGCTTCCGCGGGCTCGGACCTGGTCACAGTCGGCCCTCGGGCGTGGTGCGCGCTCCTGTCTTGGAGTCGATCAGACGGACGATGCGATCCACGGTCCGGAAGTTGTCGAAGTCCATGTCCTCGGAGGTCAACTCGAAGTCGAACTCCCGCTGGATGAACCGGACCAGTTGCACCGCGAACAGCGAGTTGACGTAGCCGAGGGCGAAGATGTCGTCGTCGTCGGACAGTGAACGACCGCCCAGCTTGGGCTTGATGAAGTCGTGGACGCGTGTGTGTACGAATCCGTTCATACTCTTCTCCTTGTCATTCGGAGGGGGCGAGACAGGAAAACGTGCCGGGGTCAGCCCGTTGCGTCCAGGCTGGACGGATGGCCGGCCACCGCACTCCACCGGCCGAGCAGCTGCTGGATCACTTGCGACGTGCCTTCAATGATCTCCATCGCCTTGGCGTCCCGGAAGAACCGTCCGACGGCGGCGCCGGCAGCCATACCTCGCGCACCGTGAACCTGCACGGCCTGGCTCGCGATGTGTGCCGCGACCGTCGAGCCGAAGTACTTCGCCGTGAGCGTCTCGTAGTGGCTGTCCTCGTCCTCGCGTTCGTGGGCCTGGCCCGCCTGCCAGCACAGCAGGCGGGCCGCGCGGCATCGAGTGAGCATGTCCGCGAGCATCTGCTGCACGAGCTGGTGGTCGGCCAGTGGCTTGCCATACTGCTCTCGCTCACAGGCGTGCTTGCTCGATGCGTCGAGGCATGCCTGCGCGAGACCCACGCAGCCCCAAGCGGTGCTGTACCGGCCTATGTTGAGGGAGTTCGACGCCACGAAGGCCAGACCAGATCCGGGATGCCCGAGGACGGAGTCGGCCGGCACCCTGCAGTCCTCGAAGGTGATCTCGGCAAGCATCGAGCCTCGCAGACCGAGCATGTCGTTCAGGGGTGTGACGCTCACACCGGGGCGGTCGCGTTCCATCAGGATCGCGGTGTGCTGTCCCTGGTACTGGACGAAGGCCAGGAAGACATCGGCGCACTGGCCGAAGCTGATCCACTTCTTTGTGCCGTTTACCACGATCTCGGGTCCGCAGTCCTTGGCCTCGGTGCGCACGCTCTGCGCGTCGCTACCGGTGCCGGGCTCGGTCAGCAGGAACGCCGCGATCCGTCTGCCGGTCGCGATGTCGGGCAGCCACCGCCGCTTGTGCTCGGCCGTCCCCCACATCGAGACGGCATCGGAAACCATGTCCTGAACGGCGACGAAGTTCCTCACGTTCGAGCAGGTGCGCCCCAACTCCTCGGCCATCATGCCGTAGTCGAGCGCGTCGACAGCGGAGCCGCCCCACCGGCGGGGCAGCATGGCGGACAGCCAGCCCGCCTCGCCCAGTTCACGGATGAGTTCGCGAGGAATCTCCTGGTGCGCATCGATCGCATCGGCGGCCGGCGCGATGACGCGATCCGCGAATTCACGGTATTCCTTCCATCGGCGCCGTTGCTCGTCAGTCAGCTGGCTGATCACCGTTGTCTCCCGGAGCCTGGGGCGCTGCATTGACCGGCGGTCATCATGTCGCCGAGGGCGACGACGACCTTGCGCTGCCCGCTGTACGGGCGGCGTGCGTGTGCGACGAGCATGTTGTCCAGGGCGAGAACGTCTCCTTCTTGCCAGGAGAAGGCGACGGACTCCTGTTCCAGGACATCGCGGACCCCGGAGATCACTTCGTCCGGTATCGGCTCGCCGTCGCCCCACAGGACGTTCCGGGGCATTCCCTCCTCACCGAACAGTTCCACCAGCGCCTTCCGCATGTCGGGATCGAGGCACGAGGGGTGGTGCAGACTCAGCTGGTTGAAGAAGACCGGCTCGCCGGTGCGCGGATGCGTGAGAACGGCGTCGGCGATCCGCCAGGTCCTCAGCGTGCCGTCCGGTGCCCATGCGAATCGGGTGTCCGTCTGTGCGCATTTGCGTTCGACCACCGCGGGGTCGTCCGTTCCATAGAACTGGGACCAGCTCACGTCGACCGACTTGATGAAATTCCGGACATAACGCACCTTCCTGTGCCTGAACTCCTCTACCAGTTCACGCCCCAGCCGCCGGTAAACCCTGCGGCCGTCGACGATGGGAGTCTCTCCGCCGGACGGCGCGACCTGAACGCACGAGAAGAACTGCCGCATGGGCCAGCTGTTCAAATGGGAACTCTCATTGTGGAACAGAATCGGTCGGCCGGAGGGGTACGGCGTTGATTTGTAGATCTGTTCCGCCCCGCCTTCGCGGGGCAGGTCGCCGTACTCCCCGAAGAGCTCCGTACAGATAGCTCTCGCCGCATCCGCGAACTTCTCGACCGATCCGTCGTGGAAGTCCCGGAACAGGACCGCGCCGTACCGGTGCAGACTCGACTCGACGAATTCATGCCGGCTCTGCAGCCACTCGGGCAGATCGACCTCACCGGTTCTCGGCTCGACGACGAGCGGAAGCTCCGGGGCGTCCTCGAAGAATCGCAGACTCACGGGACCGTCGGCAGGCAACGTCATCTCACTGTTCCTCCCTTGCATCGCTGCCCGGTTCTCCGCGGTCGGCCGCGGCCCCGGGACGACGGACAGGCAGTCCGAGCCGCATCAGGGCATCCAGCGTCCCGATGAGCGCGGTGCGATCGTCGCCCCGGCGCATGGTCGTGACGACGGTCGCGTCACCCTGGAAGTCGTCGACGCTCTGCCGGAGTGCGGGGGCGAGGATCGGATGCGCACTGATCTCGACGAGGACGTCGTGGCCGTCGATGAGCAGCTTCCGCGTCGCGTCGGCGAGCCGCACAGGCTGACGGAGGTTGCGGACGAAGTAGTCGGCCGTGATGTCCTTTGGGCCCAGTGGACGGCCTCCCGTCACCGAGGAGATGACGGGAATGCGGCCAGGGCGTGTGGCCAGGCTGCCAATGGCCCGTCTGAGGTCGTGCGCGATCAGGTCGATGGCGGGCCCATGAGCCGGGAGGTTGACCCGGATCATCGCGCCAAGCACATCCCGTGCCTGCAGGTCGGCAAGGATCGTCTGCAGTTCACCCCGGTCGCCTGTCAGAGCGGTCGTCCGCGGTCCGTTCATGGTCGCGATGGACACACGTCCGCCGCCGGCCCGCACATAGCGCCTCAACTCGGCGGCCGACAGTTCCACGACGGCCATACCGGTGTCCGGCCCGGCCACTCGCCGCTGCTGGTCGCTGTAGTGGTGCACCAGTCTGGCCGCGCTCGGCAGGTCTATGACATCGGCGATCAGACACGCGGCTATCTCACCCAGGCTGTGGCCGGTCACGGCGCCCGGCACGACGCCCGCCGCCTCCAGCCATCGGGCGACGGCGACCTGGATCGCGAAGACGACGGGCTGCATTACGCCGACGTCATCGCTTCCCATGTACTCCTCGTCGAACAGGATATCTTCGAGGACGGACAAACCCAGATGGGGGCGCAAGGCGCGGTCGCATTCCCCCAGCGCGTCGCGGAACACCGGTTCGGTACGGACCATGGACCGGGCCATGCCGGCCCACTGCTGCCCATAGGGCGAGCAGACGAAGGCGACGCGGGACGCGGTGTCCCGGCGGTGGGCCGGGGCCGTCGAAGATCCCGGTCGGCTCGGCGCCGACCGCCGCGGCCTCGCCGCTCGTTGGGCTTGCCCGCCGGTGAGTTCGCCGAGCCGCAGGCCGGGAGCACGGACCACGGCCGTCAGCGTGGCGACGACGTCGCTGAGCAGCCTCTCGGCCACCTGCGGCGGATAGAGGGCGAGTGCGTGGGTGAGCGTGCTGTCGATGCCGGCCGCCTCCCGCCGCTCCGTGAAACGCTCGATGAACTCGAAGCGGAGGTCGAAGCGCGTCACGCCCTCGTCGACGGGCTCGCGCCGGACCTCGAGGCCGGGCAGGCGCAGTTCGGATACGAGCGCGTTCTGAAGGACCAGCATGACTTGGAACAGCGGCTGACGGTTCGACGATCGGCGCGGATTGACCTTCTCGACGACCTGGTCGAACGGCACGTCCTGGTGGGCGAAGGCCGCGAGGTCGGTTCGCCGTACCCTCGCCAGGAACTCCCTGAACGTCGGGTCGCCTCCTGACTCCGTGCGGAGTGCGAGCGTGTTGGCGAAGAATCCGACGAGGTCGTCGAGCGCCGGATCGGTGCGTCCCGCCGTGGAGGTGCCGATGACCACGTCCGTCGAGGAACTGTGCTGGGCCAGAACTGCCGCGAGCGCGCTCTGTACGATCATGAACATGCTCGTGTCGGTTTCGTGCGCGAGCTGTTGCAGCGCCCGGTGAACGGTCGCCGGGACGAACATCCCGGCGCAGGCGCCGGCACGCGCGGGCAGGTCCTCGTTCTCGCGGGGCACGGCCACATCCGGCAGCCGCTGGTCGGGGAGATCCGCCAATTCGCTTTGCCAATATCGTATTTGACGGCTCAACAGGCTACTCGGATCGTCGTGGCTCCCGAGCAGTTCCCGGTGCCAGTACGCGTAGTCGGCGTACTGCAGGGCCGCTTGTTCCCACTTCGGCTCGGCGCCATGGCGTCTGGCCTCGTAGGCGCGCTCGATATCGCGGGTCAGCGGGATGAGGGACCAGGCGTCGCAGGCGACATGGTGGATCACGATCAGCAGCACGTGCTCCCGCTCGGTGATCCGGAACAGGTGCGCGCGCAGTACGGTCTCGGCGGTCAGGTCGAACGGGTAGCCGGCCGCAGCGGAGAGGGCTCCCGGCAGATCCCTCTTCTTGTCGACCGTGCGGACGGGCAGTCGCACCGGCGCCTCGTCGGGGTCGAGGACGACCTGCTGGGGCCTGCCGTCCCAGTCCGGGTACGCGGTGCGCAGGCTCTCGTGTCTGGCTACCACGTCGTCGAGCGCCTGGCGCAGCGCCGGAACGTCGAGCTCGCCGACGAGCCGATAGGCCGTCGGCATGTTGTACGTCGCGGTCGCGCCCTCCAATCGGTTGAGGAACCACAGGCGTCGTTGGACGGGTGCCAGGGGGACCTCGCCTCCGCGCTGCCGGCGCCGCAGCACAGGCACGTTCACGGGCTCCGCATGCTTCAGCCGCTCGCTGAGCGCCGTCACGGTGGGCGCCTCGAAGACCGTGCGTACGGAGAGGTCGACACCCAGCGCAGTTCGGATACGGCCGATCAGACGCATCGCGAGCAGTGAGTGACCGCCCAGCGCGAAGAACGACTCGTCGCAGCCGACCGTGTCCAGGCCGAGCACCTGGGCGAAGACTTCGCGGAGGGCTTCCTCCTGTCCCGTTCCGCCTGCTCCGGTTCTTCCGGCCGACTGCCGTTGCGTGCCGCCCATCTGGGATCACTCCTCGCGAAAAGACACAAGTCCACGTAACCGCACATGGGTTCAGTAGGTGTAGAAGCCCTGTCCGGTCTTCCGGCCGAGCAGCCCCGCCTCGACCATCCGCACCAGGAGTGGTGCCGGCCGATACTTGCTGTCGCGGAAGCTCTCGTACATGACGGTGATCGAGTTCAGGATCGTGTCCAGGCCGATGAGGTCTCCGGTCTCCAGCGGGCCCATCTTGTGGCCGAAACACCCTTTGAACATGCGGTCCACCTGTTCGACGGTGGCCACCTGGTCCTGGACGCAGAAAATCGCCTCGTTGATGGTGAGCATGAGAACGCGGTTGGTGACGAAGCCCGGAGAGTCCTGGACGACGATGCCTTCCTTGCCGAGCGTGCCGAGCAGGCGCAGCGTGGCATCGACCGTCTGGTCGGAGGTGAAGTGGCCCTTGACCATCTCCACGGTCCCCATGAGGGGAACCGGATTCATGAAGTGCAGGCCGAGGACGTCCGCTGGCCGCGTCGTCACGGAAGCCACTCGGGTGATCGGGATGGCCGAGGTGTTGACCCCGAAGACCACGCCGCGGCGGCAGATTCCGTCGATTCCCTCGTAGACCTCACGCTTCACGTCCCAGTTCTCCGTGACGTTCTCCACCACGAAGTCCACGGCGCTCAATTTCTCGAGATCCGTGGTGGGCCGTACCCGGCCAACGACGGTGCCGGCGTCCTCCGTGAGCGATTTCGAGTGGAACATCCCGTTGAGAAGCACATCGTCACCGATCTGCTTCAGCGCGCTGTCGAGCTGGTTCTTCGAAGCGTCGACGAGTACGACGTCGTACCCCGCTTGCGCGAAATCCTGTGCGACACCGCGCCCGATAGTTCCGGCGCCGACGACGCCTACCGTCCGTATGGTCACAGACTTCTCCTGCCAGTCGCAGAATTCTCGCCGCCGCCATTCATATCTGCTCTTTGGGGCTTTCCAGATGGCGGGCCATGTCCGCAATGCTGGTGTATTCGAAGAGATCAGCCATTGACACCCGGATACCCGTGTCCTTCTGGATCCGCTGCGCCAGTCTCAGTGACTGGAGCGAGTCCATGCCCATCAGGAGCCAGTCGTCGTGGACATCGACCTCTGCGAGGTCGAATTCTCCGGCCAGCAAGTGTGCGAGGTTGCGTTCGACGTCACTGTATTCGCCATCCTGGCGGCCGCGTATCCGCGGCCCGTCCTGGGCCGGGGAATCGGCGTGCGAGTCGTCCGGTCCGCCGGACTGCCTTGCCGCGCTGATCGCCTGCTGGATCGAGGGGGCGAACAGGATCGGCGAGCGGCGCACCTGGTCATCGAGCGGCCCTCTGTCGGCCGCACCCAGCCGTTCGTAGTTGATCTCGCCCACGACCACTCGGGGCTCATCCGAGGCGAGGATCTCATCGAGACTGCTCAGGCCGTCCTGGATGGACACCGACCGGAAGAAGCCCCGGTCCACCTCCACGTCGTGGTCGAAGGCCATTCCGGTGCCGAGCCAGTCGGTCCAGTCGATCGTCGTCGTGCGCCTTCCTTCCGCTGAGCGGAAGTCGGCGAAATGGTCGAGATAGCTGTTGCCGGCGGTGTAGTCGCTCTGACCGACCGTCCCGAAGGCCGACACCGTGGAACCGAAGTTGACCATCAGCTGCGGCGGGTGGTCCTTGGTGGCCAGGTCCAGCACGGTTGTGCCGAGGACCTTGGGCGCCAGAGTCGCCTTGAAGGTCCGCATGTCCTTGCGGAAGAGGAAACCGTCACCGGCGACGCCCGCCGCGTGCACGATGCAGCCGATGTCGCCGAGGTCCCGCCGGACAGCGGCGACAATCTCCGTCATTGCCCTCAGGTCGGCCACGTCACCGCTGTAGGTCCGCACACGCGCGCCGTTGTCCGCGAGCTCGCGCAGGCCGTCTATCTGGTTCCGGCGCCTGGTGTCGGTGGCTCGCACCTCGTCCCACCGCTCAGACGGGGGCAACTCGCTGCGGTTGACCAGGGCCAGCGCCACGCCCGGCACGCTGCGGCTCAGGTGCAGGGCGACCGCAAGGCCGAGTCCGCCCAGACCTCCGGTGATCAGGTACACGCCCTTCGGGTGACTGGGCTCGGCCGACGGCTTGAAGTGGACGGGTTCGAGGGACGCCGCGTAGCGGACGCCCTGGCGCAGGGCGACGGCATGCGGGCCGGGTACGGCGGACAACTCGTCGCAGATGGCTGCGGGTTCCGTGTCGTCAGTCACGTCGATGCACAGGACCTCCGTGTTCTCGCTCTCCAGACCGACGACCCGGGCCGCTCCGAACAGCGCGGCGTGAACCGGTGCCGTCGACTTTTCCTTGCCCGTCACCCTTGCCACGTCGGGCGCCACGACACTGAGCCTGTGCGGCATCGCACCCCTGCGCGACAGGCACTGAACGAGGTGGAAGAGAGCGTTGACACCGCTGTCCAGATGTTCTGAAAGCTCCTCGACGTCCTGGTGGACCCTGCGGTCGGCCGGCGCGACGACCATCAGGATCTCGTCGTACGGACGCCCCCCCAAGATGTCGAACAGACGGTCGAATCCTTCTGCCGAGGGCGGCACCTCGAAGCCGGCGTCGGCCGTCTCCTGCCAGAGCGGTGCCATCAGCACGCTGGTCACCTCGGTCCCCCGCGCCCGGAGGTGCTCGCCGATCCCGTCGGCCAGGCTTCCTCTCTCACCGAGCAGTAGGACTCTGGCGGGCTGCTCCGGGCGCTCCGCCCCGGCTTTAGGCAGCGGAGTCCAGCGCAGCACGTGATGCCTGGAATGCGGACTCAGCCGGGCCACGGTGTTGTGTGCGTCGGTCACGCGCTTGACGGTGAATCCGCTGATCTCGACAGCGGTTTCGCCCGCGTCGTCGCAGATCAGGATGTCGACCTTGCGTACCTCTTCACCGATGCGGGAGTCCTCGCGGGGCCGGATGAAGCTCAGGCCCTGCGGGGGCAGCGGTGCGTGCAGTCGCAGCGACTCATACCCAACCGGCAGGTAGAAGTCCCGTTCATCACTGGTGACCTGCTGCCGGTCCTGGACGGTTGCCATCATGGAGAACGCGCCGAAACCGGTGGCGAGGTCAAGGAGCACCGGATGCAGGAGGTGGTCGGAGCACTCGACCCGGTAGGTGACGGGCATCTCGATCCGGCCCAGCGCTGCCCGCAGTCCGATCCGCACCGTTCGCATACTGCGCAGCCAACGGTCCCCGAAGGTCATGACCTGGTGCTCGGCCAGCCGCTTTCCGATGTCGATCATGTCGATGCCGCAGGCTGCGTACAGCCGGTCGGGATCCTGCCGTGGCGGGGCACCGGTGTGCGGTCGAGCGCTGACTCGTCCCTGTGCGTGCAGCGTCCAGTGGTCGCTCACAGGATCGTGGCTGGCGACGGTGAATTCCGCCAGGTCCTCGTCGGAGTCCCGGATCGTCGTGTGCACCAGCCGGCTTCGCCCGTCCTGGACCATGAGCGGCACCAGGAACGTGACGTCCAAGATCTCCGTGACCGGCTGTGAGAGGTGCGCGGAGCCTGCGGCGCGTGCCATTTCCAGATACGTGGTGCCGGGGACGATGCCCTCGCCGAGCAGTCGGTGCTCGGCGAGGACGAAGTGCCGGTCGAGAGCGAACTCGGTGCGGAAGACGGACTGGTCGACGGAGCGGAGCACAAGCTCGTCCAGCAGGGGGTGTGGCCCCGGTTCCGATCGCGGCGGCTCGGATGTGGGTGGTGCGGGGGGGTGTTCGTCGAGCCAGTGGCGGGTGCGGGTGAAGGGGTAGGTGGGCAGGGGGATGCGTCTGCGTTCCTGGCCCTGGTAATAGCGTTCCCAGTCGGGTTCGACGCCTGCAA
>Ga0307517_10001452_pt1 | contig 39798 bp, 38 predicted proteins | sample 23_EM_MG_FD_194515 | JGI IMG/M metagenome (GOLD analysis project Ga0307517, IMG submission 194515) | Populus trichocarpa ectomycorrhiza microbial communities from riparian zone in the Pacific Northwest, United States - 23_EM | ecosystem: Host-associated > Plants > Roots > Unclassified | place...
CCGTAATTGGGAAACATTTACGGTGAATTTTGCTGTTGACACAGAGCAGCCGCTCACTATGAGTGGGTCGGCCGAAGCCGTATAGGCCGGCCTAGGCTATATAGGCCAGGCCGGCCTATCAGGCAGCTGGGAAAAAGCCTATATGGCCTATAGGCGGGCCCGGCCAGGCCAGGCTCAGGCTTAACCAGGCCTGCAGGCTCGGGCCAGGCTAGATCCGAGAGAATTTGGATAGGCCGGGCCCGGCTTTACCGAAGCCTGGCCCGTTGGGAACACTGTGTATGTCAACTCCACCTGAAGATTCCGTATCACAAGAAAGCATTTGGGATTTTGATGTTAACACTGTTCTTGGCATACTTAACACTCCCGACCTCAGCCCAATTCAGATTGAGGAGCTCTTGGTTGTAGTAGCGGCCTAAGTACGAGTACCGTACTCTGAGTAGGGCGCGGAGTGATCTCGTATTCCGGCTCAATGAATCAAAAAAAGCCGAACTGAGACATTACAGGGGTGACATCATGGTGGGGGACTACCGGGCCCGACGGACTGCCCCGTTGGGAGCACTGCGTGAGTCTGCGTCTGACCATAAACATCTCACAACTCCAATCCGCCACCCATCTTTCTTAGCTTCTCCCGTCTTCGGGAGATTGTTGATCCGTGTAAAATCACATCTATACCTAAGGAAACCAGTAGAAACCTAGATACTTAGCTATTAGCTGATTTTGTATGGTGGGGTTCCTAGCAGCGTTGCCATGAGCTGCCGATTGCAGAAGATGGAAACGACGGAAGAGGGGCGAAAAACACAGGAAACGGTGAGCCGCTTAGCCCCCCCAAGCGAAGTAAAGGATAAAAAATAAAAAATGCCAGATACCCGAAGAGGCAGCTCCAGAGCCATAGCACATGGGTCGATTGTCTGAGTTTTTTACGGTATGCAAATCCCATATACTATAGTATACAAACCGGGTATGCCAAGTCATCAGCTCTGATTTGTCAGGAGTGACAAAGGAAACTAGTGACCAATGATCAACAAGATAGGAAAGGTACAAAGGGAATATCCTTCAGTGGAGAGTGATCCCCCGTGATTTGCATCAACAGTAAGACAGGAAGGAAGGCAGACAGGAAGGATCTACAGGTATTATGAACTGTACGTCTCTTATCTTTTTCTACGATCTTTTTTGTCCGATCTGATAAGAATATAAGAAATATTTTCAACATGACCTACCCACCACGACGCTTTCTTGCTTGCTGGGAGCGGACCCCGCCCGCCCGGCACTAATGAGACATCCCTAGAAAGCCGGGCGGAATGCAAGTAAGAAAGAAAGAAACAAAGGGGAAGAAAGGAAAACGAACAGAAAAGAAAAGAAAAAAGCCTTCACAAAACACTAGAACGAGCAGAAGACTATAGTGAGATAACTCACATGGGAGCAAGCAAGGAGGCTCGAGGTCTCGAGTGGGCCTTTGCTAGTCTACGGTACTGCTCTCAAGTTTGATACCCGTACCGGTAGTAAGGCTTAATTAAACCTTACCAACCACATACCACGGGGCCTCCCACTCACGTTGCTCCGTATAACTAAAAGGAAATGAACACCCCACAGCAGCCCATACGAGATCTCCGAGACAAAAAGCACCTCGTACGACTCACCCACCGAATAATGAGTCAAGCCAAACTCAGGGCCACCGCTCTTAAGGCCACAATTTTAAATTTCTCCCAGAATTCATTATTTGCCTGGGTCCACACTCGCACTCCATCCCCGGCAAACAAACCAGATCGGAAACGCAGACGGCTCGCTTCAACCACTACCATTACCACCATATCCTCTCTCCCCCAACCCACGCCCTAAATAGATATAGTACAATGACAATTCCAACCCCTCCCACTAATCCGCACACCCTAGCCCCCTCACCTCAGGAAACCCCCGTAAGCAAGCTCCTAGTCGTCGCTGCGCAAGAAATCGGCAAAGATAAACCCAAGGATGACGGCCTAGTTTTACGCTTCACTGGTGGCTGGGTCCGCGACAAGCTCCTCGGTACCCAAGGCATGGACATCGCCGGAATAAACAGTATGAGCAGGCACAATTTCGCAACTCAGTTCTGGTGTATATCAGGGCAAGCATGGAGAAATGCGGCTTCGAACGTCGCAGTATGAACAATATCGAGATCAACCCCGAGATGTCTAAAAATCTAGAGACTGCTGTTCCGAAGATTGTTGGCTGGATGTCGACTTTGTCAATACTAGGAGAGGTAACTAGTCTGAAGATATTCGGATTCAGCAAATAATTTGTTCCATTTTATATTCAGATGTCATATAGGGGAAACTGGCCATGGCCTTAGGAATTCGGAATCCCGGAAAATGATACCTTCCGCCGTGATTGCACCATCAACGACCCATTTTGCGACCTACACACTGAATTAGTGGAGAACTTCACCGGCCTCGGCCTACAGGACATTGCCGCCCGTGCAATCCGCACCCTACTACCCCGAAAGAAACCTTCGCCGATGGCCTCCTTCGCGTCGTCCGCGTCATCCGCTTTGCTTCGCATCTCAACTTCACCATAGTTCCCGAAGCCAAGGACACCATGAAACTCCCAGAAATCAAGGAATACAACCCCTTCTTGGGGCAGACACAAATTATCACTCACACCAACTAACCCCCCCCCCCCCATTCTTTTTGCCCTGAAAACTAAAATTTCCCGCGACCCTTTCGGCAGTGAGATCGAAAAAACGTTCGAAGGACATACAACAAGATTTTAGATTTACCATGCGCGACATTCTCTTGCCGACATGTCATGCTCTTTACTAAACATTAAAAATACAAAAATAATACTAAAATATACTAGAGATAGTAGATCAGTTAATTGAAATTAATTGTAGAAAAATAGCTGTTGCTATTGGGTCAACTGTGCGCAGTAAGGTGGTGACCGCCCCCTAAGGTCTCATTACAAAGGGGATTTACTGTAAAAAAATTCCAATTGCAAACTAACATTAAAAATGCGAGGGCAATTGCGGTTAGTTGGCTCGAGATATAATGTAATTCCCGCTAAAGCGGAATCATAGGGAAGGATGGTAAGATAGGGCAGTGCGGTCCTGAAGGTAATTTGTCATGGCTATGCCGAGTTGGTAAGAAATAGCAGGAGATAAAGAGGGAAGAAAATAAAAGACGATCCTAATTAGAGGGCCTATGTCTATCAGGCCGGATAGGTTTTCGCAGGCCGATCGAACCTGGTCTGTATCCGCCTAAGCTATTTCACAGAGCAGCCTACCAGGCTTAGCCCGTTAGGAACACTAAGCGTATCTTACGCTGTGTAAATAGAGTTCAACTCGTGGAAACAGCGGCGCTTGGTAAAGGGAATGCCTGCGCTCTGAGGCCACTGTAGTGTGCGTATATATAACGAAATGACACGAGCTATGAAAAGTTTTCCCCTATTTGTTTCCCCCCCTGCCGGTCCCTTCCTCCCATGGGTCTTCCTCCCAGTTCTTAACTTTCCACAAAGCTCTCCTTTCTACAAACACGGTAGAAGAAATCCTGATCTCCTTCTCCGCTTGATACGAAGTCCATACCTTCACTGGAGCGGCTCCACTCCGCCACGTAAAACCTTCACTCTCGATCATTACCTCCGGACCTATTATTTTCAATATCGAACAGTCCGTGACGTAGCTACCAAACAGCCGAGGAATGAGGGGTGAAAGCTAATCTACCTGCGTAAAGATAACGGTGCCTCAGTGTAGCGGTGCCCACGGGCATGCTGAAACAGAGTTAATTTTTGTTCACACATATGATATACTAATTACAGTAATGCTGCATATTTAGGGGGTAGGACTATATAATGTGCTACCCGGCTTATTCAGTTTGATAGTGAGTACTAGGCCCCTGGTTAACATAGAATTGGCCCACGAGCATATTCATTGACTCTTTGTACCTCCACCATACTTGAAGAAGTCGCTTAACAGTGTTGGGTTTTGGCGAACTTGGTCTTTGAGCATTAGGAACATATGGTAGATTTGGGTAAATGTAGCAACCCGACACGGCAATGGACTGCGCCGTGCTGAACGAGCTTGTACTTGGTGGTCACGAAGAATACTAAAGAGGATGCTCCCCATGTTCACAGAATCCCTCACAAGGTCATGGGGAAGCTTTCGGGCTTGCGCTGAGATCACTAAGGGCATGCCGTGAGGTTTTAAGTTGAGTGGTATGGAAGTTTCGTCTAATTCACTTGAAGGCTTCATGCACTTGCCCATGAACCCGGATCCTTGGCCCCACTATAGGTTAGCTGCTCTGGGGTGTTCCTTCATCCCAAGACAAAGTTAGTCCTGTATAGCACAGTACTTGAGTACTAGAAGCTCTTCCCTCGAGACCTCGAGGGGGGCATATGCTTGCCAGTGTCTAGGTGTTATCTCACTTTAGTCTTCATAGGGACTCCTTCCTCTACCCCCCATCATTACTCTCCCTTTGCCAATCCCCCTCTGCTCCCCAACCCTGTACCCTCCTCCCCCTCAGGCCTATCGCTCCCTTTCTCCTGCTCCACCTACCCCTTGACCTACCCCCACCCCCTACCTCTTTCTCTCTGACCATTGACCTTCTCACTGATTCACCTGCATCATATTTCTATAGCTGCTTCTTGTTAGTTGGTAGTAAGTATTGGCTGTATAAGCCAGAAAGAAAGAGGCGTTGTAATTATGACCTCAAGGGCATATATGCTTCTATAAACTCTATCTTTCTTTAGTCATTGCAAATGCTCCTCCTCTTCTTAGCTATTATGATATCATACCTCTTCCTCTACCCTGCCCCTTTCCCTGTCCTTCCTCTCTGCTTCTTTCCCTTTCCTTTTTTCTGCCCCCTCCACTCTCCTCTTCTCCTGCTTAGTATGTGGCACTCTGCCTCAGCCCATCTTTCTGTGAATGATAGGTAAGCCATATAATTAAGAAAGAAAGTAGCCCTCAGCTTGAAACATTGAGAAACATGTAGGTTTTTGTTGGTATTATGTTACAATAGTTTGTTAGCCAAGATACTTTGTGTTCTTTTGTTATGATATCTTATTTTCTTTCTTTCTTGTCCTGAGAGTTCTTTATGGGGTGGAGCGGGATGGGTTACACTCGCCATACCCTGCCCTTACAACAGGCTGGGGGGGATATTTTGGGAGTAATCTCCACCCCACCCCCGTCCGGGGTGAGTCACCACTTAGACCCTGGATGGGGCTCATTTCTCTCATAATAATATTATCATAATATTATCCCCAACCTCTCTCCATACCCTAATGACCTTGAAGCTATTTTACCGTAAATCCCATAATCAGATTAGATCATTTAGATACTGGTTCATTGTTCAGTACATAATAGAAATAGACAGACGAAAAGATCAGAAGACCTAACCTTTGTTTCCATAGAGATTTGTATACTCTGCCTGAGGTACAGTACTATCGTAACGTGGGATAACCTACCGCTTAAGTGACGGCATCCTTGTTAGCCTGTTGCCAAGGGCTTATTGTTGTAGACAAGGAGGCTTCCATTGTCCGATTAATTCACTTTACTCTTCAAGAGTACCTCCGAGCTCATCCCCAGCTCTTTGGTGCCGCTCACTCGATAATTGCAGAAACCTGCTTAAGTTATCTGAATTTGCAGCAGGTCAAGGCTCTCTCAACCACTCCGTCTCCCGATCTCCGGGGCACACCATTTCTTGAATATTCTTCCCTGTATTGGGGAACCCACGCAAAAAGGGACTTTTCAGACCGCGCGAAACTACTTGCGCTAAAGTTATTTGACAACTACAATAACCATATATCTGCGAAAATCCTCTTAGTAGAACGAACGCGGTATGATTACAGTGTTAATCTCAAGAAACTTTCCCTATTCAGTGGTCTACACTGTGCATCAATGTTTGGGATCGACGAGATTGTGGCTGGCTTGATAGATGTGGAGGGTTGTGATATCAACCAAGGGGACTGCGATGGCAATACACCTCTGGTGTGGGCTGCTTGGAGTGGGCACGAGGGAGTGGTGAAAATTCTACTCGGACGGGACGATGTCAACCCTGACAACTCGGGCAGAAATAGGCATACACCACTGTCTTCTGCTGCTGATAATGGGCACGAGGGAGTGGTGAAAATTCTACTCAGACGGGACGATGTCAACCCCGAAAAGCCGGGCTTCCTCGAACAAACACCACTCTGTTGGGCTGCTCAGAATGGGCATGAGGGCGTGGTGAAAATACTACTCGGACGGGACGACGTCAACCCCGAAAATCCGGGCTCCCGTAAACAAACACCACTCTGTTGGGCTGCTCAGAATGGGCATGAGGGCGTGGTGAAAATACTACTCGGACGGGACGACGTCAACCCCGAAAAGCCAGGCGACTTTGGGCAAACACCGCTCTCCTTGGCTGCTGAGCACGGGCGCGAGGGAGTGGTGAAAATACTACTCGAACGGGGCGACGTCAACCCCGAAAAGCCAGGCTTCCTCGAACAAACACCACTCTGTTGGGCTGCTCGGAATGGGCACGAGGGAGTGGTGGAGATACTACTCGGACGGGACGACGTCAGCCCCGACAAGCCGGACGACTTTGGGCAAACACCACTCAGGTTTGCTGCTAAGAATGGACATGAGGGAGTGGTGAAAATACTACTCGAACGGGACGACGTCAACCCCGAAAATCCTAATGAGAAAGGCCGAACACCACTCTGGTATGCTGCTAAGAATGGGCACGAGGGAGTGGTTAAAATACTACTCGAACAGGACGGCGTCAACCCCAACAAGCCTGATCGGAAAGGCCGAACACCACTGAGTCAGGCTTTTCAGAGAGGGCATGCAGGAGTGATATCACTGCTCCAGCCACTAGCATCCACTTCCCCCAGCCCCACCCGGGAACCCGAGGCCACCGTCCCTCTTTCCCCCTCAGACTACCGGTATAATAGCCCACATGCCACCTCCACAAGGACCACACCTACTCCACAGACCCGTCCTCTAAGGCCATCACCCCCCTCCTCCCCCTCCCGCACAACCTCCTCCCGTATTTCAAAGGGCCGCCTTCGGTAGTTGCCGTCATCGGCAGTAAGCCTGCCTTCACCAAAGCCCAGCTCAGATACAATACTTCCCTTCAGTCGAATGAAATTATATGCAATGGGAATGCACATACATTCATATACCCATCCCAATCTCTATACAGATTTCATGTAGTTGAGTTAAGGTTTGTGAGCTTCCATTCGCACTCCAGAGTTCGGTGTTGACGGGAAGCGGGGGGTTATTAAGATAAGTCGGTATAGCCTGGGATTCCCAACATATTATTCACTTTTATCCCTTTCCGCTTGTAAATCCTCATTCCGAATTTCCTATGATACCCCCTTTTTTTCTTCGACAATTCCCCCTTCCTCCCTTCTTCCCCGATCAATTGTACTATTAGACATAAGGGTTGTTTAGATAGATACCCGGGCAGACACATGTATAGACCCCAAGCACTTCTCACACTCGTATTATAGAAACCAACTCAAAAGCCAGCCGTCAACTCAGCTCAGGCACAGTGCCGAGACTATCGGTCTCCACTGCGTACAAATTTTAGTGAACATAGTGCCTCACCAAGGGAAATTAATACTAGTGCGTCGGATAGATATATTGGTCATGTGAAATTTAGGCTTAAAGTAGCCTGATGACAACATGCACGGGAGAAACATATCGAAAAGGCTTGGGCGTTTGCATGTAGATTGGGGCTATGTGTGCGAACACCTGAAACCAGTATTCTTTTCAAATAAGAGCCTTTCCCCTATGATATTGATGCCCATGCGAAGTTTTGAAGCTTAAGCTTCCTGAAATTTAGAGCTACTCTAAGCAGAATTAGCTTCACTTGATAAGCCCTAGCATGACTGACAAAATGAAGCTCAGACTTTAGATTCTCTGCTACTAGTAGATATATTTATATCACAGCCGGTTAGAGTATTTACAGGAAAGTATAAAATCAAAATGACCTTCTCCTTCAGCGCCTCGGTGGTTCGCTGCGCGCTGCGAAGCACTAGTACAATGATCGACCGGCGGTGAACAGAGTCCGAGAACTGAAGCTACAAATTATGGTACATTTCGCAATAGCCTTAAATCAGACAAATAAAACAACAAAGACAACAACTACTGTCAACACCGCCCTCAAACCAGACACCGCCCAGAACCCTTGAAGATTTAACTGGCGCAATGCGGTACTTGCGCAGGAAAAGTCTTGTTTTTTCTCAGTTATTTATTTCTACATGAACGGAGTAATGCTAGATTGGAAAATCGGCCTCCGATATATGACTGAACTTACGCTTGTATCAAGAACATAGCGTCCAGCAATTTTGCCTTCCCCCATGAGTTGAAAGACTTGAGTGAGCTCAGAGGGCTTCCCGACTTTGAAGGGGGCGTGGATGAGGCCGCGGGCGAAGGAGTCGGTGGCTTCTCGAGGCCAAGATGGTTGCCGACGTAGGATGATGGTAATCATTCGGATGACCGTCGAGAATACTTCGGCTGAAATGCAGGCTTTCGAAGGGAGACCTACGCAGACTACCGTTCCGCGAGACCTACAGATATTCACCCCAGGTGTCAATTATCTAACTCTTTTCTCTAAAGGGGGAGTGGTCGCAGGGTAGATTTACCTCAGCGGCTGGTTGGAAAGGTTTCTCGCTTCCTAGCGAGAAGGAGGTTAGCGTGGGCACCTAGGCTCCCTGTTACAGATTTGACGTTTGCCACTACCGGTACATCACCTTTCGCGAAGTCCACGAACTCCTCAGCACCCAGTGTGTTGAGAAACATTTCTTGCTTTTCGCTTCCCGCACCGAGGCTATAACACGGGAACCCACTGCTTTGGCATATTGCACCCAATAGCTTTCAATTAGGCACGTATAAGCAAAAGATCCTAGGGCCAGTAGAGCAAGGGAGCTGTGGTTTGGCCGGTATGGAAATCGGGTTCCCTGGGCTTTATAAGCCTACTAGAGTCAGTTTGACAGGGATAATAGGGGTTATCGGGCACAAACAGTGATTCCAGCACAGAGAATCAGAGCAATCGCATCCAACGGCACTCCTATGGGAATTCGAGCGACATTTGCCACATTGCCAATCACATTGCTGCAAACTACCATCCACAGTGTACATACCCCGAGAATAGAGCCTTTCCGCACAAGGGTTCGTCTCCGGCCATACCTGTTCCACGTTAGCGGGGTTCTATAGAAAGCCGGATGTGAAGAAACTTACAGAATTCACAGTGGCCGCAGCTTCCGTTGCGCCACTTGATGCGCGCGTGGTTGCCTACTTTGATCTCAACCAGTTCGCCCACAATACCAGTGCCTCGAAGACAGTCAGAAGCGTACTAGTACACTTTTTTAATTGGTTCAAATGATCATACTCGAGTACCTTCGCGACCACCGATCAGGTTTTTTTTAGTGCGCGAGGGCCAGCCACCCTTTCATACCTATTCATTGTTAATGACTTTCCATTGCGGCAATCTGGCAGGGGTTTTTATGTGAAGATCGGTATGGCAAACTGGAATCCAAATTAACAACTAAATACAGTACTAAACTGAATTAGATCCCGCAACTAACCTCCGCTATATTTGATGTTGATTGGGGCCTCATCTGGGCTTGGTTTCGGAACAGGATTACTTTTGTACTCAATTGGATCATTGTTGCTCTTAAAGATTTGTGCGCATTGCTCGCTGGGAATAGATATAGTTGGTGAATAGAAATGGGGACTTAATTTCACATCTCCGGACCCACTAGCATTGGTATCCCGCTCCGCAGAACCTAATTCAGGGGTAGCACACCTCTATTACAAATCCCCACATCTTTATGATGCCTCTCTTTTAATCGAAAAATAAAATAGAAAAGACTGGTAATGGATGTCAGAAAGCTAACCAAACCAATGTCCAAACCTCATAATCACCGTCGCCACGGGGAGAAAAAAGGTTTCCTTCTCAATGTTGGTCAAGAACAACCCTCCCATTCCCATCTACCTCAAGCCTTCTGTTCTTGCCTCCGTCTGCCATCCGCCCACCCCGAGCGTTCTCGTCAAGCCCCCTCAAAGGTGGTCTACCGTATTCGCTAAGCGCACCAGGGAATCGTATAGCTGAAGATTGGATATTCAAACGCTGGCGGTGCTCGTGGCTAGCGATAGGAGTGGACGGGAACGGAATCTGATCTAATGAATGTTTAAGGGGGGTGTTAGAGGAATCAAATTGAAAAGAACAAACGTCTACCGCTAAAGAGCATACCCTGATTATCCGGCCTCCGTACTGGCCGTTGGAAGGAGTGAATGGCTCTTGCACCAGGACCAGCCCCGTTCTGACCGTGAATGTTCCCGATCTTCGTACCGGGTAGGATGTATTCAGGATCCAGGCTCGGCCGGATCTGTTGAGAAAAGTTTCCCGAGGAATTGCTTAGGGTGTCCTGGAAGTGCCGGGAGTCGGAAGGCGGGTGAGAGGTCATATACAGCGCCTGATCAGCCTGATTCGCAGCGGCCTGCTGGACTTGGGATATTAATGTCCGGCGTTTGAGTTTATCATAGAGTTCCTGTACAGTATTAGCGCAAGGTCTCTTGTTATGGGAATGGTAAGTGTGAGCCAGGAATACCTGTGTTTGTGCCAGCTTTCTCGCCTTCTCTCTCCACCCTTGCATCAACTCATGGTTCTTCCTTCTCAATTCATCTTCAACAACCCCCATCCCGGCAATCTTATTCCGTAGGGCAGAGATTTCAGCATTAGCATCACGAATAATCTTCTCATTCTCCCCTTGAATTTCGGTTCCCCGCGCCCGCAAGGACTTTGCGAGATGTTCTTGATAAAATCTATGCCATGGTCAACCCCTCGTCTTACTATAGGGAGGGAGCTAACACAGACATTTCCTGGGTCACTTGATAAGTCCAGAAGGCGAGCCCACGAGTGCAGATTTCTATTATGATACTCGGACTGAGTCCACTGAGAACACTAGTCTTGTAGTCGTCGCTTGGGTTGAGAACTGCGATAACTGCGTCGTCCGGCTTGGAAAGTGATGTACCGCAGGCTGGGCAGGTTCGCTGGCCGTTCGGAGGGGGTTCAGTAAGCTGTAGAGCGGCAGCACATGGGAGGCAGTAAATATGACTGTAGGACGTGAGGAAAAGATAATCAACTTAAAGGCTCCAAGAGTGGGGTGAACAAACTCGGGAGTTCAGTAAAGAACCGGAAGACAAACTCCGCTTATCCCGTAAGAGTGTATATTTCTGTTAGGACAAGGAAGTTGTTTTCCGATTTTTACAGACACCCCCGAGCAGTATGATGGGTTTATTCAATAAAACCAGGGAGCTAATTACCTGCAGGTAGTCACAACGGCGCGGCCGTCAGTTTGAGCACGACATCGGAGGTCGTTACACCGAAGGATAAAGCCGTCCATCCTAACGTGGTATTTCGGTCAAAGGCGCAAGGGTTGTGGCGATGATGAGAACAATGGTCAGTTTCGGTGTGAGGAACGGAATAGATGCGATTGTAGAAATTTAAAATTTCATTCTTCGGGCGTGTGCGGCGTCGAGGTTAACGCCGACACGTACTCGCACTTGTAATGGGATGACGCATCCAATCATCAGTTTTATCGAATCCCTCCTTGCAACTAAACATACGAACGGTTTTACATCGTGGTCAACCATTATTCTAGGTCCCGTATTCCATGTTACCAAACAAGAGAAAGGTAGGAAAAAAAGAAGTAAATATTATATACAGTATCATACCGTAGTTTTCAGAAGAGCCTTCTGATAGTACATTATACCATCTCTAACCCGGGAGCAGCCAGAGCCGAATGCCGAGAAGGAGGCTCAACCGAAAAAAAATGCATTCCCACCCATATCCCGCCGTACCATGTTCGAGTAATCCGTATTGGGATCAAATTCCGTCCACACGCTCGCGGGGAATATGTGCTTATTCCGTTCGTACCAGCGGCGATCCACCACTTTTGTCATTGTTGGATCATCTCTATTGGGGTTCTGAGTGCAAGTCTGGGAGGCGGGCGATGGGGATGAAGGGAAATCAAACAATAATCCGTTGGGCCCCATTGTGCGATTGACGATAAAATAGTAGAATTCAAAGTGCTGTCGAGCGAGTTAGTGATCGCGAAAAGGAAGGAAGAGGTGGAAGGGATACGTGAGGTATTATCACTTCACCGCGAACAAGCAGTAAATCATCGACCGAAACCCTGAGCCACTCCCTGCGTCCAGACATTCTCCTAGCACGTTCGAGAAAGAGCCATACAGCCTCGCCTTTCTTAACCGTCACTCCCTCTCCGGTGGGCGGAGCAACATTAGTGCCTAGTGGGTGTTAGCCGTATGTCAACTTCAAAAATTGGATGCACAACACCTACCATCATAAAAAACAAACGGAATACTGATCTCCTCATTCTTAATCTTCTCCTGCAAAGCCAAAAACTCCCTCCTCAAAGTCTCACGTTCCTGAGCCTCCCTCAACAGTGTATTCTTCGTCAAGACCTTCGGAGCCGGTAGCCCCAGTTTCGGATTAACCTTCCGCTTCCTCACCTCGTCCTCCTCGCCACTCTTATTGTTATCCTCACTATTAGACCTTGCCGGGTCGGCGGACGAAGAGTAACCCCCATCATCCGTGCCATCATCACCATCACCCTCCCTAGCGAATGATAATTTCCCTTTGACCACCTTCTTGCGCTTCCTAGCTCTCTTACCGCCGCTGCCGGTGGGCGCCTCACTACCTTCCCGAGACGAGCTCGCAGGTCCCCCACCCCCACCGCCGCTGCGAATCGGTTGTAGTTTTTCGGCTGCCTCACGGTCCCGCTGTTCCGCTAGTTCGACGCGACGTTTCTTGAATTCGCTTAGATGCACAAGACCGACGGTCTGCGTCTTTAGCACATCCTCCAGGGTTTCGGTGTTTGCGACAAAGCGTGAGGGTGTGCTGGTGGTTGGGTCGGCCATGGTAAACACTGGTATATGCGCTGATGGTGGGGTTTGCTGCTGAGGTGATTGGAACTGGTGTTCGGGAGGTTGGTTCCAGGTAAGATTTGAAGCGAGTTGGTAGCGTTGTTGGGGTATTGATCTGCGGTAAGGGGATGATGGGTGATCGGGAACCGACATTCGGCTAGGCGATGATGGATTATGCGCGTCCCTCCTAAGCGGCGCTGTGGCTAGTGTTCCATCCAATTTTGGGCGGTAACTGTCTCACATGACCACGCGTCATGGGAAATGATAAGCCGACCAACTGCACCACGAAACCACATGACATCTTTGGTGAGCACGGTATCGTACAGATGTTGGTGTGTGGTGGGGTGAAAAACTTTCTCTTCGCCTTAGTGCAACACTATCCCAACGGTCCCCCACTAATAGGGTTGTAAGCTTTGAAGTTGATAAGTGGCGCTGTGAGTAGGGGCTATCAGGGAGGGTCGGCAGGGTCGACGTTAGCCAAGGCAAATGCAACAAGATCCCAAATCAACAGTGGTATTGTGCGTTTTAGATCTGAACCGAAGGCGACAACAACTAAACGGAAAGTCAAGAGTTAACAGTATCGCCCTCCACGGTGGCAACCGCATTGCGCAATTGCAATTAAACAGGTGTCAGATCACGAACACTTCTGCCAAGTGGCTGTACTCCGCCCGAGTAGATACCAAGATAAACAAAATACTTGTACTCATACAGCCCAAGCACCCCCCACACTCGTATTATAGAAAGTGGCGCAAAGGCTAGCTATCAACTACTCCGGCACAGTAGCGATTGGCCTCCACCGCGGACAAAATTTAGTGAACATACTCCATAGTACCTCGGTAAGGGAAATTAATACTAGTGCGGCCGGTAGATCATGTTTAATTTAGGCTTAAAGTAGCGTAACGGCAACATGCCCAACAGTCGGGGGAGAAACATATTGAAAGACCTTGGCCGTTCGGATGCAGATTGGGGTTGTGTGCGAACCCGCGAAAGTATAACAGTAGTCTCTTTCAGATAAGAACCCCCTTTCTATGGTATCATACCGATGCCCATGCAAAATTTTAGATCTCAAGTTAGCTGAAATTTGGAGCCACTCTATGCAAAATCGCCTTCACTCGATAAGCCCAAATATGACTAACGAAATAAATCTTAGACTTTGGATTCCCCACTACTCGTAGCTATATTTATATCACAGTCCATTAGAGTATTAAGATGGAAAGCGTGAGATCAGAAAGGCTATTTCCTTCTGCGCCTCGAGGTTCGCTACTCACTACGAGGCACTAGTACAATGATCAACTGGCGGTGAACAGTGTCCAAGAACTAAAGTTATAAATTATGGTATGATACATTTCACAACACACCTAAATTAGACCAATAAAAGAACAAAGACAAAAGCTACCGTCAACACCACCCTCCCTCAAACCAGACACCGCCCACAACCTTAGAGGACTTCACTGGCACAATACGATGGACTTGTTTTTTGTAGTCATTTATTTCTGCATGCAAGGAGGAATGTTAAATTGGAACCCGGGATATATGACTGAACTTATGCTTGTATCAGGAAGAGAGCGTCCAGCAATTTTGCCTTCCTCCATGGGTTGGAGGACTCGAGTAAACTGAGGGAGCTTCCCGACTTTGAAAGGAGCTTTGGTGAGGCCGCTTCCGAAGAAGTCTATCGCTTCCTGGGTGTTGAGGCGGTTGCCGACCCAGGACCCCTTGATGGTAATCATTCGGATGACCATCAAGAATACTTCGGCTGAAATGCTGGCTTTCGCGGGAGACCTATGCAGACTACAATTCCGCTAGACCTGCAGTACTATTACCCATCCTAGGTGTCAATTATCTAACTCGCTTTTTAAAAAGGAAAGGTTCCGGGGTAGATTTACCTCAACGGCTTGTTGGAAAGGTTTCTTGCTCGCAGTCGGAAAGGCGATAGCGTCTATAAACACAGACCCACTATTCCCAATATGCCAGGTAGGCCATGCTGCAGTAAAGCCGGCCTAACTATATGCTGCCCTGCCCTTAGCGAGCAGCCATTCTGTGTCAAAGGGGAAGATTCACTATAAATGTTTCCCAATTACCAAATAACATTACAAATACAAGAACAATTTCGCTTTAGTAGCAAATAATACTAAAAGGTACTAGAGATAGTAGATTAATTAATTAAATTAATTGTAGAAAAAGAGCTGCGGTCAATAGTGCGCAGTAAGGTGGCGACACCTTATGAGGGTATCAATACAAAGGAGATTTATGATACTATAAATGTTTTCCAATCACAAACTAACATTAAAGATGCAAAAACAATTTCGGTTAGATGGCTTGGGATTTAGTATAATTCCTGCTCAAGAAGCAGAATCAGAGGCAATGATGGTAAGATAGGACTGTGCTGGGGCCCTAAAGAAGATTTGTCATGGCTTTGTCGAGTTTGTTTCCCATCTCTCATTGTGCAATTGATTAGGGAATGGACGAAGAAGGAAAAAATAAAAGATGAAGGATTTGAAGGATTTGAAGGAGGAGAGAAATCAAGACACCCTGAAAGTGATGCATTCTCAATGCTAATTAGGGGGGCTATAGGCGCCTAGGCTTTTTCAGGCCGACCAAATCGAGCCTATATCAGCCTAGGCGATTTGCCAGAGTGGCCTACTTTGACCTGTTGAGAACACTGAGCGTATGGTACGTTATGTGAATAGAGTTTAAATGTTGGAAACAGAAGCACTTAGTACTGAAAACAAAATAACCGGGCAACAGTATCTACTCTGCGGAACGGGAGAAGTACGGGCAAACAACTGTCACTTTCAAGAAATCTCAACTAACTTAACAAGGGAAACCACACAAGTCACGATCAATTCAAGATCACTAAACTACTTCGCAAAACCAATCCGGAGAGCCGCACAAGAGAGAGAAAATTCCCACGGCAAGAAAGCCCAACCTTACAGGTTGTCCGACTAACTAGGTACAGGACAAAATTTCCCTCCGCAATCCACAGTCCAACAGTTCCTCTGTTGTGCTGTGTTCCCTTCCTCACAATCCTTGCTGTTGTCGTTGTCGTCGTTGAGGGGGAAAAACCGCGAGAGAAGTCAAAGATCGTAACATACATAGAGCCCCCTGTCTGCCAAGACTAGGCAATAGCCACCCTAGTAGAACGTGACCCCCCCCCCCAAGCCAAGATCATGACCAGCTACGATATGATATCTATTTAGTCTTATTCGCAGATGGGCAAAAAAACCGCAAGTAAAAAATGCCAAATTTTGCCTATTTGTTTTTCCCCTCTTCTGGTCCTTTCCTCGCCTAAGTCTTCTTTCCTGTTCCCAAATCCTTTCTACGTACTCGGCAGAAGAAATTATGAACTCCTTCACCGCTTCATACAAAGTCCTTTTCTTCGCTTAAGAAGCTCCACTCTTCTACGTAAAACCCTCACGGCCGATCATTACCTCCACATGCATTATTTTCAACGTTGAACACTAAAGTCAAACGAGTCACGGTTTATGACGTCGTGATTCAGCAACTAAGGAATAAGGGCTGAAGACTAAGGGGCTATTTAGCACAGCGAGGTATGATATCTCTGAGGTTTTACAAAAGGCCCCACATTCCTTCAGCTTCCAGGAATTCTGTGAGTCGGCTGACTCCATCACTCATTATTTACAATATACCAAGTGGAAAAAACAGAGAATGTCGCAGTCATTCAGTAATAATATCAAATCCTTATTGAACACCACCGTTACGAACAACTTTTCTATTGCCAATGAGCGGTTACAAATCCTGACCTGGTTGACACCACTGGAGCCCACAGTACGGCACCAGGGCATTCGGGACAGCCGAGTCGAGAATGTAGGGGAACGGCTCTTGCAAACCGAAGAATATAGAGGTTGGTACACCGGTGTAATGGGAGGTGAATCTGATAATGCTGCTTGTTTGGCTACGGTGATCCGGGAGTCGGCAAGACTTACATTAGGTAGGAAGGGCGAAGCTCGAGCAACAGAAGAGAAAGGGCAAGTTCCGACAACCCCGCGATGCTAGTTCATTGGTGATAGACAGGTTGTGAGATCAGGCCGGGGAGAAAAATGTCGCCGTGGCATGTTTTTATTTTGACTTCGCTGCTCAAAAAGAGCAGTCATCGACAAAGATGCTGGGCGCCCTGGTTAAACAGGTTGCAGGCTGGAAGAGATACCGAGGGGCATATCGTAAGATTATGGAGACCAGAAAAGGGCAATCAGCGGATCACAACTTCCCGATATTGCGAAGATTCTGCAGGCTGCCTCTTCTGACAGGTTTGCATTTATCTGTATTGACTATAGAGATGAGTATGCGCCACAACATCAAATGAAGATTCTTGATTCGCTTAATCAAGTCCTCCAAATTTCTCCGGGCACTCGAATATTCATGACGGGGAGGCCCCATGTTCAATCCGAAATCGGGAAGCGCCTTTCCGGGCGAGTAGCGAGTCTCTCCACCACTCCCAGGAAAATAGATGTTATCGGATATCTCCTTACAAGGCTGAAGGAGGACTCGAACCCTGAAGCAATGGACAGTAGTCTGGAGGCGGACATTCTGAGGAAAATTCCCAAGGATATTTCGGAAATATATGTAGAAGTAACGACACTCCGGAAGCTACCTCAAGTTATCCACAGACGAATACATGTCTGGATTCCTGCTCGTCTCGCTGAATATCGATGCGATCCTACAAGAAACCACAATCCATAGCAGACGAAAAGCCTTACGCAACGACCGATGGCTTGGGGCTAGGGGATGCTGATGGAGCAACCCTAGATCGGATAAAGGGGGAGGGTGGGGAGAAAGACTGGCTTGTAATGGCCCTTTAATGAGGGTATCATACTCCAGGCGGAGCTGGCCTTGCAACCCTATGAACTGCTCCCAGCCTTAGGAATCGAGATAGGATCTCCGAATCTCAATAGCGACAATTCTACGAGGACGTTGCTGACTTGTTGCCAGGGACTTGTTGTCATAGACAAGGAGGTTTCCATTGTCCGGCTAACCCTCTAGAGTACCTCCGGGTTCGTCCCCAGCTCTTTGGTATAATACTGCTTACTCGATAATTGTAAAAACCTCCTTAAGCGCTCTGAATTCACCGCAAGTCCAAATTCTCTCCGCCACTCCGCCACTCCCTTTCCCGATCTCCGAAGCACTTTTTTTGTCGAATATTCTTCCTCGTATTGGGGAACCCACGCAAAAGACTTTTCAGATTGCGACTTGCGCTAAGGCTATCTACTGGCTACAACAACCAAATATCCGCTAAAATCCTCTTGCAGGCACAGGCGCGGTATTATTATTATGGCATTGGTTTGAAGAGCCTTTCCCTATCCAGTGGTCCACACTCTGCATCGGTGTTTAGAATCGACGAGATTATGGTTGGTTTGGTTGAGGTGGAAGCTTGTGATATCAACCAAATAGACGGTTTTGGTAATACGCCTCTCTTGTTGGCTGTTTTGAATGGCACGAGGGCGTGATGAAAATACTTTTTGGGCTGCACGACGTTCGTTTCGAAAAGCAGGCTTCCTCTTGCAAACATCACTCGGCTGCGCTGCTGGGCACGGGCGCCTGGGAACGATGAAAATACTGCTCGGACGATACGACGTCAACCCCGAAATGCTGGGTCCATTTGGGTAAACACCACTCTCTTGTGTTGCTGAGCACGGGCGCGCGGAGGTGGTGAAAATGCTACCCGGATGGGACGACGTCAACCCCAACAAATCTGATAACCAGGGCCGAAAACCACTCAGTCGGGCTATTCAGGAAGGCCATGCGGAAGTGATAGCACTGCTTCAGCCTCTGGCATCCACCACCCCCAGAACGACAGAAGGACAAGGAGCCATCGCCCTTCTGACCACTTGGACTACCAGCTCGATATCTTACATGACATCTCCACAAGGACTACAACTACTCTATAAACTCGTCTGCTGCAGCCACAGCCCCCCTCCTCCACTCCCATATTGCCTCCTCCGGTACTTTAAAACGCCACCTCGTGGCGATTGTAGCCCCCGGAGCTGAACCCGCCGCCACAAAAACCTTGCTCAAATGTGATACTTCCCTTTGGTCCAAGGAACCATATGCAATGAGAATACGTTCATGTGTCATAGACACACCCAACCTCTATATGGATTCCCTTATGTAGCCGAGTTTAGATTTGAGTGCTTCTGTTTACAACCCAGAGCTCAGTGTCGGCGGAGGGCCAGGGATGTTGAGATAACTCGGTCAGGCTTGGGATTTCCATCGTATTTACTTTTACTCTTTTCCGGTTGTAAATCCACTTGGTATATTTCCTGTTCATCTCCTTCCCGTATTTTCTTCCAAAAATTCACTTTTCTTTTCCTCCCGATTAAAGTACAGATATGAGGGTTGTTTAAACAGATACTAGGACAGTGAAAAGATATGAAGTGCAGATATTTCCCACATTTTTAGAAAGCGGCGCAAAACTAGCTGTTAACTGGAGTATAGTGACTATTGGTTCCCACTGTGGCCATAGCGTAATAAAGACCATTCCCACAAGCCACCGCCCCCTTCCAGACACGAATTCGGAGGTGAGGTTGAAACACTATCCACCCTTCTTAGTCTTCCCCACCAAGGAGAATTAATGCTATATGGAGTCTTTCAGCTATAAAATTAACTCTCATCCTCAGAGTACCATAATATTCTGGAGTCCCTCTAAAAATACTCCGACATTACAAGCCGTACGCTGCGTATGCTGACATATATCCTGCACCCTGCCCGCACCTAGCTTGGTTTCCTGAATACGCTGCCAAGGTTGCGTCCCTGAACGTTGCTAAAAAGCTGTTTTTGGAAGCTCTGATGGAGGTGGCAACACGACCGTGTAGGCCTGGTGATAAGAGAAGGAAGTCGTGGTTTCTATTATCTATTGCGGTTGCTAAGGTCCACTTAAGTAGTGAAAACTCTGCATGTATAATCCCACACACCAGGTCATGCCAAGAACGGTCACTTGTCCATACTTCAGTGTTCCTCCATACCATGTAAGCGTCCCGTTGCCTGCGATACTCTCCGCCCCTGAGACAACACTCTACTACTGGGATTATTATGCCATCAAGCTCTAATTATTTTCGCCAGGGCCGGTTATAGCGTCTTCTAAAAAACTCCACGAGCCATCCAGATCATGTGACAATGTCGCTGCCTCATAAGTTACTCACAGCCTAACATCGCACTCCTCCCTTGATTGCTGCGATGAGACACCCACCGCCCGCCAAAAGTAGAGCAATCTCAGAAACATAAGTACAACGAAAGCAAAAGGAAAATGAGAATTTACATTCAAAAACCACGAAAAATAAGGAATAATACTGGGGAGAGCCAACCTCTATTATCTATACAAGCAAACGCCCAAGCCCAGGGTCTCGGGTGGGACCTTGCGAGTCTTCTATGTGCGGTAGGGTGGAGAGGCAAGTGTAGTGATCCAAAGACCCAGGCCAAGATTTGTTGTATCATGCTCCTTTCGTTATTCCGCCCACCTATCACTCCTTCCGACGGCCGGGCCATCTGGAGGCTCGGCAGGATGGGTGGGGGGGGGGGGGGGACAAATGAAAAGAGCAAAGACAGAGCCAACATATACATTGGGTGGGTAATACGGAACGGGGTCTCCTGCGGGGGCTCGTGAAACTTACGATAGTTCAATTATCGTATGCTATGTAAATCCAGGGTGCAAGTAAGTTAGGCGAGTGATGGCCTATGACGCGGTAATAAAACAAGCTAGGAAAAAGCGGAGACAACCAAGCTACCCTGGCGGGGAAAACAGTACTGCGGCGTAGCAGTGTCTGTGAGCATGCTGAGGCAGAGTTAAATTTTTGTTCACTTAATAAGTATGATATATCCTATCATACTACACTACTACACAAATCAAAGCAGTCCTGATTGTTTCGGGGGGAAAGCTTATGTTGTGGTGCATTTCGGGGTTGTTTAGCAGAGATTTAATATGATGTCGCGGTTAGCTAGTTTAGTGGCGGCGCTAGGCCCTGAGCTATCCTAGGAGATAACCCACGAGCATATTCAACGACTCTTAGAACTATGATACAATCACACTTGGGTTAGCCGTCGAACAGCCTCGGGTTTGGACGAACTTGCTCCCTAGGAGTTAGGAACATCGGCTATTTGTGGGTAAACTTAGGAGCCTACCGCGGGAATGCACTACGCTATGCAGTACTTGGCGGTCTGGAGAATACTAGAGATCATTCTTCCCATCTTCACAGAATCTCCTGTAAGGTTCTTCCAGACTTGCGCCGAGGTCACCAAGGGCACGCTGTGAGGTCAGGTTGAGCGATATGGAAGTTTCGACCAATTCACTTGAAAGCTTTTTGTACTGTACTTGTGCATGAACCAGGATCCCAGGCCCACCGTAGCCGCACCAGGATGTTCTTTCATCCCAGCGCAAGGTTGGCGCTGTAGTCGAGTACGATGAAGAGAACTGAAAACATAATTCTTGTTTCCATGGAGATTTGTATGGAATGGGCTGAAATAGTTTTCAGTTCTTTTCGCCCCCACCCGAGGTACAGCACCGTACTATTACGGATAAAATTTGGCTTTACTTGGTTTGCGGTTTTTAGCTAGTCTGCGAATAAGGTAGACAGCATAGATGGTAGTTCATGATATGACTTTGCTTGGGGAGGGAAGTATAATATGCTGGGCTTGTGTTGAATGGTGGGAGGGGGAGGGGTGGCTATTGCCTAGTCTTGGCGGACAGGGGGAAGGTGACTCGATCTAAGGCTACGATCTTTCAGCTCTCCTGCACTTTCTTCGCACAGCAACACAGAAAAACGGAAGAACTGTTAGGACCGTCGGCCGGGGAAGGAAAATTTGGGACAGCGGACGACAAGAGGAGGATTTCTTGTGCCTGGATAGTCGGACAAGCGGGCAAGGCTGGACTTTCTTTTCGGTTAAAGTTTTTTCTCTTCTGTTCGGTTTTCTGGCTTGGCTTTGGGTAGAGGTTTGCAAATTAGCTTAGTGGACTTGAATTGATGGTGACTTGTGCGGTTTCTGTTTCTAGGCGGGATTTCTTGATAGTGACAATTGTTTGCTAGTACAAGGTACAGGGATAAAAAAGTAGTACGGCGCCGGGGTGGGTTGGGTTGACTCCAGACGGAATTATGGTACACGGCAACCAAACGACACTTTTAGAGAAAATAGGTTGCCATGGTGGAGGCCCTCTTAAACCACCTTCCTTTACTATCCAGTCCTCAAATTCAAATGCTAAGTTTTTTAGCCATCATCCATAGACAAGAAAAATAAATTCACAATAGTATAACAGATATGTATAATCCCAATATGTAGATACAAGAGAATATTGATTTTGAAAATAGGTTGCCAGCCCCCCCAAGCCTGGTTGAAATGAGGTCAGCATTAAACAGAATCCCAGTTTAAAGGTCTCAGAACCATGCTCGACAAGCACGTATACATGCTTGATTTGATGGCAAATATGCTGCAAAAGATGTTATCTGCATGACCCACTAATATTTTCCTTTATCAGTTACATGGCACAAGAGGAAACACTTATTCTTTGAATGGTTCCCTCTTAAGTGTACCACTTCTCCTGAGACATTAGTTATGCAGCGTACCACTTTTTTATGCCTGTACTGTACCTTGTACCTCTCCCGTTTCAAAAAGTATGATAGGTGCAATATCCGGGGTTTCTTCGTTTCAGTAGCTCGAGATAGCGTTTAAGTGAGGTCACATTTCCAGCTAAGGCTGAGGTAAGCAGGATCAGGTATTATTGGGGCAAATATGGAGGACGACCGTCAGGTCTCCACGAGGTTTCACAAAAGGCCCCGCTTTTCCTCCGCCTCCAGGAATTTTAGTACTCGACTACCTTCATCGCCCATCATTTACAATATCTTAAGTGCCAAAAACAGAGGATGTCGCAATCATTCAGTAATAATATCAACTCTTTTTTGAACACCACCGTCACGAATAACTTTACCATTGCCGATGAGCGGTTACAAATCCTGACCTGGTTGTCGCCGCTGGAGCCCACTCTACGGCACCAGGACATTCGGGACAATCGAGTTGAAAACGTAGGGGAATGGCTCCTACAGACCGAAGAATTTAGAAGTTGGTATGGCGGTAGCAGGAGAGGTGAATCTGATAATGCTGCTTTGTTTTGCTACGGTGATCCGGGAGTCGGCAAAACTTACATTAGGTAAGAAGGACGAAGCTCGAGGGATAGAGAAGAAAGAGAAATTTCTGACAAGCCGCGATGTTAGTTCATTGGTGATCGACAGGTTGTGCGATCAGGCCAGAGGGCAAAATGTCGCCGTAGCATGTTTTTATTTTGACTTCGCTGCTCAAAAAGAGCAGTCATCGACAAGGATGCTGGGTGCCCTGCTTAAACAGGTTGTAGGGGGGCTGGAAGAGATACCGGAAGGCATATCGCAAGCCTATGAAGACCAGAAAAAGGTCATTGGCGGACGGGGACCAAAACTTTCGGATATTGCGAAGATGCTGAAAACCACCCCTTCCGAAAGGCTTACGTTCATATGCATCGACGCTATGGATGAATGTGTGCCAGAACATCGAGTCAAGATCCTTGATTCACTCGATCAAGTCCTCCAAAAGTCTCCGGGTACTCGAATATTCATGACGGGGAGGCCACACATTCAAGCCGAAATTGGGAAGCGCCTTACTGGACGAGTAGAGAGTATAGCCATCACTTCCAGGAAAAGTGATATTATTGGATACCTTCGGACTAGGCTGAAGGAGGACACGAACCCTGACGCGATGGACAGTAGCCTGGAGGCCGACATTCTGAGGAAAGTTCCAGAGGATATTTCGGAAATGTATGCAGAAGTAACGACACTCCGGAAGCTACCTCAAGTTATCCACTGACGAATACATGTCTAGATTCTTGCTAGTCTCGCTGAATATCGATGCCATCCTACAAGAACCCACAATCCATCGCAGGCGACAAAAGCTCAACTCGATGACCGATGGCTTGGGTCTGGGGGATGCTTATGGTGCCACACTGGATCGGATAAAGGGACAAGGTGGGGAGAAAGCGAGACTTGGAATGGCCACTTTGATGTGGATTTCCCATGCGGAGCGGCCCTTGAAGCCTGATGAACTACTTCACACTCTAGCAATCGAGATAGGGTCGCCGGATCTCAACAGCGACAATATTCTTTCAATAGGGACTTTGTTAGCCTGTTGCCAAGGACTTGTTGTCATAGACAAGGAGACTTCCATTGTCCGGTTAATCCACTTTACCCTTCAAGAATACCTCCGGGCTCATCCCCAGCTCTTTGGTACCGCTCACTCAACAATTGCAGAAACTTGCCTAAGTTATCTGAATTCGCAGCAGGTCATGGCTCTCTCGACCACTCCATCTCCCGATCTCCAAAGCACGCCATTTCTCGAATATTCTTCTCTGTATTGGGGAACCCACGCAAAACGGGACCTTTCAGACTGCGCGAAACTTCTTGCGCTAAAGTTATTTGACAACTACAATAGCCATATATCCGCTAAAATACTCTTAGAAGAACGAACGCGGTATCATTACGATGTTAATTTCGAGAAAATTTCCTTATTCAGTGGTTTGCACTGTGCATCAATGTTTGGGATCGACGAGATTGTGGCTGGTTTGATAGATGTGGAAGGTTGTGATATCAACCAAGGCGATTGCGATGGCAATACACCTCTCGTGTGGGCTGCTTGGAGTGGGCACGAGGGAGTGGTGAAAATACTGCTCGGACGGGACGACGCCAACCCCGAAAAGGGGGGCCTCTTTGACCAAACACCACTCTGTTATGCTTCTGAGAATGGGCACGAGGGAGTAGTGAAAATGCTACTCGGACGGGACGACGTCAACCCTGAAAAGCCGGACGACCTTGGACAAACACCACTTTGTTTTGCTGCTCAGAAGGGGCAGGAGGGAGTGGTGAAAATACTACTCGGACGGGACGACGTCAACCCCGAAAAGCCGGGTCGCTTCGGGCAAACGCCACTCTGTTTTGCCGCTAACAGCGGGCACGAGGGAGTGGTGAAAATACTACTTGGGCGGGACGATGTTAACCCCAACAGGCCCGGCCTCTCTCACAAAACACCACTCTGTTGTGCTGCTGAGAATGGGCACGAGGGAGTGGTGAAAATACTACTCGAACGGGACGACGTCAACCCCAACAAACCTGATCACAAGGGCCGATCACCACTCAGTCGGGCTATTCAGAAAGGTCATACGGGAGTGGTAGCACTGCTCCAGCCTCCAGCATCCACTACCCTCTGCTCCGCCCCAGTACAAGAGGTCACCGCCCCCTTTACCCCCTCAGACTACCGTTATAATAGCCCACATGCCACCTCCACAAGGACCACACCTACTCCACAAACACGCCCTCTGCGGCCATCGCCGCCCTCCTCCCCTTCCCGCCCAACCTCTTTCCGCATTTCGAAGCGCTGCCCTCGGTAGTTGCCGTCTCCTGAAGTAAATCTGCCGTCACAATAACTCAGCCCAGATATAATACTTCCCTTCAGTCGAATGAAATTATATGCAATGGGAATGCACATACGCTCACATACCCATCCCAATCTCTGTACAGATTTCCTCATATAGCTGAGTTAAGATTTGTGAGCTTCCTTTATAATCCAGAGTTTAGTGTTAGCGGATAACGGGGGGTTGTTAAGATCAGTCGGTATAGCTTAAGATTTCCATCATATTATCCACTATTATCCCTTCCCGATTGTAAGTCCTCTTTCCGAATTTATTACTCCTCCATTTTTTTCCAGCAATCCCTTTTTCTCCTTCTCTTCCCCCGATAAATTGGTTTACTTGTAAACATAAGGCTTGCTTAGATAGATGCTAGGGTAGACAAAATATATAATGCCTGAGCACCCCTCACACTCGTATTATAGAAAGCGATGCAAAAGCTAGCCAACTCAGCTCAGGTATTATACGAGTGCCTTGACGATCGGCCTCCGCCGCGGACAAAGTTTAGTGAACATAGTGCTTCACTAAGGGAAATTAATACTGGTGCGTCGGGTAGATATATTGGTCATGCGAAGTTTGGGCTTAAAATAACGTGATGGCAACAAGCACGGGAGAAACCTATTGAAAAGGCTTGGGCGTTTGCATGTAGACTGGGGTTGTGTGTCCAAACACCTGAAACCAGTATTATTATTTTTCAAAACAGCACCTCTCCCCTACGCTATTGATGCCCATGTAAAATTTTGAAGCTTAGGTTACCAGAAATCTGGAGCTATGATACTCTGCACAGAATCACCTTCACCCGGTAAGCCCTAGCATGACTGACAAAATAAAGCACAGATTTTGGATTCTCCACTACAAGTAGATATATTTATATCACAGCCCGTTAGAGTATTGAGAGGAAGGTATAAAATCAAAACGCCCTTTTCCTTCAGCGTCTCAGTGTTTCGCTGCACGCTGAGAAGCACTACCGTAGTACAATGATCGGCCAGCGATGGACGGTGTCCGAGAGCTGAAGTTATAATTTATGGTACATTTTGCAACACTCTTAAATCAGACGAATAAAACAACAAAGACACCAGCTACCATCAACACCGCCCTCAACTCAGACACCGCCCAGAACCCTGGATGATTTCACTGGCACAAATGCTGTACTTGCGCAGGAGAAGCCTTGTTTTTTTTCCAGTCATTTATTTTTACATGTATGGCGTAATGTTAGATTAGAAAACCGATCCGGGATATACGACTCAACTTACGCTTGTATCAAGAACCTAGCGTCCAGCGATTTTTCCTTCCACCACGAGTTGAAAGACTTGAGTGAGCTCAGGGAGCTTTCCGACTTTGAACGGGGCTCGAATGAGCCCGTGGGTGAAGAAGTCAATTGCTTCTTGAGTGTCGAGGCGGTTGCCGACATAGGGCCCCTTGATGGTAACCATCCGGATGATTGTCGAGAATGCTTCGGCCGGGAGGCAGGCTTTCGGGGGAAGACCTACGCAGACTACCGTTCCGTGAGACTTGCAGTACTATTATTCAACCCAGCTGTCAATTATCTAACTCTTTCCTTTTAAGGGGGAGTGGTCGCAGGGGAGATTTACCTCAGCGGCTTGTTTGAAAGGTTTCTCGCTCACAGCGGGGGTCAGCGTGGGTACCCAGGCTCCCGGTTACGGATTTGGCCTTTGTCACTACACCACCTTTCGTGGAGTCCAGGAATTCCTCAACACCGAGGGTGTTGAGAAACACTTCCTTCTTTTACCTATACGTGGCTAATTGAAGGCTATTAGGTACAATATGCCAAAGCAATGGGTTTCCGTGTTACAGCCCCGGTGCTGGAAGCGAAAAGATCCTAGGGTAAGTACAGAAAGGGAGCGGAGGCCACTCCCGGCACCGGCGGCAGCTGTGGTTTGGCCGGCACGGGCATGGGGTTGTATGGGGGCTTTGTAAGCCTGATAGAGTCATTTAGGCAGGGATAATAGGAGTTATGGGGTACAAACGTGATCCCCGCACGGAGAATCGGAGCGATCGCATCCAACGGCACTCCTATGGGAATTCTAGCGACATGTGCGGCCTTGCCAATCGCGTATTGCTGCAAACTATGATACCATCCACAGGGTATCCGGAGAATAGAGCATTTTTGTACAAGGGTTTATCTCCGGCAATACCTGCTCCACGTTAGTAGGGCTGTATAGAAGCCGGACGTGAATAAGCTTACAGAATTCGTAGCGGCCGTAGCTTCCGTTGCGCCACTTGATGCCCGCGCGGTCGCCTACTTTGATCACAACCAGTTCGCCCACAGCGACGACAACACCGGCACCTTGAAGACAGTCAGAAACGCACTGGCACACTTTTTTATTTCGATCAAAATATCATACCTTCATGACCACCAATCAGGTTTTTATTTTAGTGCGCAAAGGCCAGTCACCCTTCCATGCCTACACTTTGTAAATAATCTCCCATTTCCGGGATCTAGCAGGGGGGTTTTCCGCGAAGATCGGTATGGCAAACCAAGACCTAAATTAACAGGAACCAAATATTAAACCCGATTAGATCGCGTAAATCACCTCAGCTGTATTTGATGTTGATCGAAACATCGTCTGTGCCTGGTTTTGGAACCGGAATCTTTTTGCCCTCCATTGGACCACCGTTGCTCTTGAAGATTTGTGCGTATAGCCCTAGGAGTAGACAGGATTGGTGAATTGGGTAGGGAGATAGTTGTTCCGAGTGATTCGGGTATGAGACAATTGCGCATTAGGAGGTGATATACCGGTACTCCAGCAAAGATAGAGTGTTTGCCCCCAGCTAGCTAGAAGTATTTCCTGACAACGACATCTATCTTGCACCCATCCCGTCGGTGATGCAGTCGTCCGTCCCATGTGGGGGTAGCGTGTTTCTGGAGCGGTTCCGGGAGAGATTTGCCCTATGCTTCTCACATCCTCCCCTCTAGCCTTTTGTAGTACCGGTATCCGCATCGCAGTGTCTACCGAAACGAGTATTATACAATACAGAACACCTGAGCCAGTCGTGCAGAGTCCATCTTTAGATACCAGTATCTAGTATTCCTCCCTCTAGCTCAACGGAGAATGAGTTCATTACCGAGGGTGGAAGGAAGATTTTCATTCATTCCAAGCGCCCTAATCCAGAGTGAATCCGATGTGCCAGAGGGATAAACTGGGGTGATTAGCAGCTGATTCTTGAGCCTCGGAGAATCGGATGAGGGGCGGTCGTGACATTAAGAGGACTCTGGTTACGGCCGGTTGGATTTTAGCAGAACTAAACCTAATCGCTTACCGACCGACCAACGATCAGGTAGGGTATATTACAAATCCTTCTACAGAATTGGTGAGTACACTAGAGCTGAGGAATTCTTTGGCTCCTCGCAATAATAGGGTTGTGAGCTTTGAAGCTGATAGGAGGCGTTGTGAGTAGGATGTTAGCCAAAGCAAACGCAGCGAGATCCCAAATCAACAGTGGTATTGTGCGTTTTAGGCGTCGACCAATCGGGGGTCTCAAACCGGTGGTTCAGGTCCGGGATGCGTACTGCTGTTCTAGGAGGTTCAGTCTAGTATGGTGTGAAACCTCCCCAGTACAGATTAAAGGTTTGCTACTCGTTTTGCCTATTTGATGATCAAGAACTAAATCTTTACGAGCTAGCTTTAAAGAAAATAAAATTTTCATCACTAGTTGCTCATGATTATTCCTTCTTTTGTGCAAGTCAACAGTGTACCACCAACTGCCAAACCATCAAACCATCCCGAGTACCACCTCCAGAGCTGGTACTAGTACTGCGGTTCATTTTTCCAGTTCATGGTTCGTGAACTACAAACCACCTCTTTGAACCGTGGTGAATCGGCGGTCTGAGACCCCCTAATGGCGACCACAACTAAACGAAAAGTCAAGAGTTCACAGTATCGCCCCCACCGTGCCAGCCGTATTGCGCAATAACAATTAAACAGGTCTCAGATCATGAACCAGCATGAACTCTCATTAAATCCACCCCAGTTAGAGATAAAACAGATCGAGAAGGAATAGTGTTTTCCTGACAGGATATACCGTAGGTTGGGGAGGCTGAGCTTGCTAGATCTCATTAACTTGTATTCGTGATATTGCTAACCTACTCTGCTAAACCAATTGTGGTCGGTACAGTGACTTATGTGAAGATCCCCGATAGTGGATTTACTGTGTTTTTGCGGTGTTTATATCAGAGCCCGTTCGAGTGTTGAGACGGAAAGTTAAAAATAAATAGAAAAATGGCCATTTCCTTCCGTGCCTCGGGGGTTCGCTGTGCGCTGCGAGTAACTAACACAATGATCGATCGACCAGCGGTGAGTAATTTCCATGAACTATGGCTTCTTACGATACATTTCGCAACACCCTGAAATCAGATGAATACAACAACCAAGACAACAGTTGCAGTCAGCACCCTCAAGCCAGATACCGCCCAAAACATAGAAAGATATCACTAGCTCAATGAGGTATAATACTTGTGTAGGAGAGGCCTTGCTTTTTCAATCATTTATTTCAACATCGAGAGGGAGTTAGATTGGAAAACCAGCCCCGGAGACAATTGACTGAACTTACGCTTGCATCGAGAACATAAAATCCAGCGATTTTGCCTTCCTCCATGAGTGGGAAGACTTGAGTGAGCTCAGAGGGCTTCCGGACTTTGAAGGGGCTTGAGTGACGCGGCGGGCAAAGAAGTCGGCTGCTTCTTTGGTGTTGAGGAGGTTAATCATTCGGGTGGCGGTCGAGCATACTTCGGCTGAAATGCAGGCTTTCCGGGAGAGACATACGCGGACAACTCTTCTGTAAGCCGTGCAGTACCAATACTATCCACCCCAGGCATCAACTGTATATTTTTTAATTTTTTTAAGGCGGTGTGGTTCCAGGGTAGATTTACCTCGGTGGCTTGTTGGAAATGTTTCTCACTCACAGTGAGAAGGCAGATAGCGTGGGAGACCCGACCTTTGCCACTACGTCACCTTCGCAAAATCATATTATACGAATTCCTCAGCATTGAGTATGTTGGGGCACATTTCTTACTTTTCGCTTCTAGTGCCGACGGCCGCAACACTTGAACCAATTGCCTTAGCATATTTCACCTAATTGCCCCTAATCAGCGACAGTGCGAGCCAAGATTCTAGTGTGATCACAGCAAAGAGAGCCAAAACCACAGCGGACGCTACTGATGGCTATAAATTAACCCACACGGACATCAGATTCCTTAAGGGCATTATAAACGTACAAGACTTGGATCGTCAGGGATAATAGGAGTCATAGGAACAGTCCAAACAGTGATTCTAGTACAGAAAATCAGGGCAATCACATCCAATTGAGCTCCTTCGCGAATTCTAGAGACATGTGTGGCCTCGCTAATTCCATATTGCTGGAAACTATTGTGCCATCCACTAGCACAGTGGATCCCAAGAGAAGAACCTTCCCACATGAGGGCTCGTCTCTAGCCATACTTATTCCGCATTAGTAGAGTTATAGACGCCCGATGGAATAAGCTTACAGAATGCGCAATGGCCGCAACTCCCGTTGAGCTTGATGCTCGGGTGGTTGCCTACTTTGATCTCAACCACTTCTCCCACAGCGATGGCAACACCAACCCCTTCGAGACCGTCTGAAAAATATTCATTTTACTCCGATCAAAAGATAATACATTCATGACCATAAATCAGGTTTTGGTTAGTGCACAAAGGCCAATCAGTCATTATATTGTAGTATCACATTCCAATCCCACCTGCCACCACTCAAATTAGGTCGGCTCACCAATAATAACCATTTATATAATGCTTGTAATACTGTCACCACCTCATAGCATATAACCAAAGCGCAATTCATTTGAAAACGGAACCTGGTCTAAAGCCATAGTTCCAAATCACGATCCTGGCGAGCCAAGCCCCCATGTTTTACCGTATGTTGGGTCACCTGGTTCCGCATGGGAGGAGGCAATGAGTATGGACAAACCTTATTCAGCTCCTGACGTCCGAATTCTGATACAGTAAACCAGCACAACCTTTCTCGAATGTTCCTCTCTGTATTGGGGCCAGGAAAAAAGGGATCCCCCAGCCGACGCAAAACTACTTGCACTAAGGTTCTGGCAACTAGAATAGCCTTATGTCGACTGAAGTCCTCTCGAAAGCGCAAGCGCGATGTGGTTACCGTGCCGACTTCGACAAACCCTCCATATACAGTGACGTGGACTCTGCGTCAATGTTTGGAATCGACCAGATTGTGGCTGATTTTGTAGAGGTGGACGGTTGCGATATCAACAAAAAATATTGTTCTGTAGTATTATATACCTCGGGTGTGGGCTCCTAAGAATGGGTACAACGGAGTGGTTAAAATATGATACTACCCGAACGGGACGACGCCGACCCCAACGACCCCGATCAGGGCGGCTAAACACCACCTAGGTGGGCCGTTCGCTGAAGCTATGTAGGAGTGATAGCGCTACTCCAACCCCAGTATCTACCGCCCCCCAGCGTAGCCTAAGGAAGAAGGGCCATCGCCCTCCGTACCCCTTTTAAACACGCATAGCCTTTATGCCACCTCTCCAAGGACCATAACCTCCCCATAAACCAGTCTGCCACGGCCACTGCCACTTCCCCACTCTTCTCACTCCGGCTTAGCGTCCTCCCGCACTTTAAAACCCCATCCAGTGGTAATTGCTGTCTCAGCGAGTGAGTAAGCATGCTGCCACAGAATCCTTGCTCAGATATAATGCTTCCCTTTGGTCTAAGGAAATTATAGTTTGTGGGAGTGCGTGCGTGTATCACATACCCACCCCAACCTCAATACCGATTCCCTTATGTAGTCGAGTTAGGATTTGTGAATTTCTGTTATAATCCAGAGTTTAGTGTTGGCAGGGACGAAGGTCTATTAAGATAACTCGGTATGGCTTGGGATTCCAATCATATTCACTTTATTCTTTTCCGGTTGTGAATCCTATTTCTCCATTCTTTGTTCTTTTTTTTCCTTCCAACAATTTCCTTTTTCCCTTTTTCCCTTTTTCCCTTTTTTTTTCCCCCGATTAAAGTGTAGATATGAGGGTTCTTTCAATAGGTGCTGAGATAAGGAAAAGATACCAAGTGCAGGTATTTCTTTAGAAAGCGACGCAAAACCAGCCGTTAACCCGGTATAGTCACGATTTGTTCCCATGGTGGCCAAGGCTCGATGAAGGCCATGCTCCCAAGCAGCTGCCCGCCAGAGATCAGTTCGGAGGTAAGGCTGAGAAGCTGCGCACTCTTTTCAGTCTTTTTCGCCAGGTAAAATTAATACTGAAGGAAGTCTTCTAGCTGTAAAATCAAGTAACTCCGATTCTCCGAGTAACATAATATTCTGAATTTGGAAGGCTCGCTGCTTAGCCAAACCCTTCACAAATGTCTTGAATGCGGATTGCTTGCATAGCATACGATTCGGGACAGTGTCCGTAGCGTTTAATGGTTGCTTCAAAGAATTACTCTTGCATACCTTACCACCCAGAGTAATATAGAAGAGCTAAATTGCCTTGGTATGCAGTAGCTGTCCCCTTTTTAAAACCCTCCAGTATTAGGACTGCTTGCGCTGACATGTATCCTCCGGTCTGTTGGAACTTAGTTTCGTTTCCCCAATACGAACTAGACTCAATAGCTGTTGTTAGAAGCTCTGATGGAGGTGGTTGCACGATCGTGTAGGGTAGCTATAGGAGAAGGATGCCATGGTGGTATTCCCTATGGAGGTTTCTAGCTAAGGTTTACTTAAGTAGTGAAAACTCTTCATATATACCCCTATACACCGTTCATGCCCTAGAGCGCTCACTCGTCCACACTTCAGTATTCCTCCATACCATGTGCGCCCCCCGTTGCCCGCGCTCCTCTCTGATCCTAATACAACACACTACTTCTGGGGCTATTATGCCATCATGCTCTACCTCTTCTCGCCAGTTCCTGTTATAGCGTCCTCTGAAACACTCCGCGGGCTGTCTAGATCATGTGATAAGGTCGCTGCCCTATGCTCACAGCCCAACATTGCACCTTCTTCCTTGATTGCTGGGAGGAGACACCCACCACCAACCAAAAGTACCGCAATCCTAGAAACAGAAGCAGAACGAAAGCAAGGGGAAAAGGAGAATTTACATTCAAACCTGGAGAAAGAGAAGAAACAATACTAGAGTGAGCCAACATCTGCACAAGCAAACCCCGAAGCCCGAGTTCTTGAATGGAGACCTGCGAGTCTTGTATCTGCTATAGGATGGGCGGGGGGGGGGCGAACGAAAAGAGCAAAGACAGAGCAGACGTGCACTTTGAGATGGCCGATGGTATGAAGCGGGGCCTCGTGGGAGGTCTCGAGGAACTTATGATAGTTTCATTATATGGTACCCTATGTAAATACATGGTGAACACTAACTTAAGCGAGTGATGTTCTGTGAGGTCTCTATAAAACAATCGAGGAAAAAGCGGTGATAACTAAGCAGCCTAAGCTACCAGGGCAAAGAAGGCACAACCGAGGCGTAGCAGTGTTTATGAGCATGCTGGAGCAGAGTTAATTTTTAGCTTGCGCATAATAATTATGATAATATTATATGAAATACTAAGATTCACTACTGCACAATTTAAAGGAATCCTCCTTATTTCGGGGGTTAGGGCTATGTTGTGGTGCATTTCAGAGTTTTTTACAGGAGATTTAATGTGCTACAGCGGTGAGTTAGTCTAATGGTGAATTCTAGGCCCTGAGTTATCTTACGGAGGTACAGCTCCTAAGTTTTGTATGTTCCACAGGAGGTAGGGGCAGCAAACCTCGCTTGTGGAACATTACAAAACTTAGACGCTGTACCTCCGTAGGCTTTAATAAGAGACAACCCACTAACATATTCAACGACTCTTTGAATTATTGCTTGGGTTGGTTGTTGAATGGTATCGGGCCCTGGCGAATCTGCTCTTTGATTTGGAAGATGGAGTGGATTATTGTAAGTGTAGCAGCTTACACCACGGGGCGGGCGCTGCGCTGAAAGAGTAGTGCACTTGGAGATGGGTGTCAAATCATACTCCCAGTCTCTAAAGAACTAATAGGTGGCATCATGAGCTCTCCGCCCTACATTGAGATCGCGAAGGATTGCGATGTGATTAGGGGCATTTAAATTTTCGACTAACTCACTCGTCTAGTTTGGTGTACTGTACTAGGGGTATTCAAAGTTACTCGAGTACTGACCATGAATTTACGTTGAAAATCGGAGTTCGCTAGTGGGGGTGGCCGGCAAAAAATGGCTTGAGTACCTTCATAGACATGGTTGAAGGTTCACGTTTTGAACTGGTGCCTTGAGGTCAGTTTCCAACCTCCGGTTGATGTTGCACGGTTCCGAGAGATCTTTGAGGTTCCACAAGAGGCCCCGCTTTTCTTCAGCCCTCAACCGTCCCATCAACCGAACAACTCAACTCTCTATCCTCAACAAGCTTCCAAGTAGCGAAGATGTCCCATATTAACTCCTTCAATCCTACCAACTCCTTTAACAACGTGTGGAACAATTGCACCATTGCCGACGGCCGGTCTCAAATCTTGGCCTGGCTATCGCCTCTAGAGCCCAGGCTACGGCACCAGGATATTCGAGATCGCCGAGTCGGAAATGTAGGGGAATGGCTCTTACAAACCGAAGAATATAGGAGCTGGTGCGCGGGTAGTGGGGGAGGTGAATCCGATAATGTAGCTTTATTTTGCTACGGTGATCCAGGGGTTGGCAAAACTTTCATTAGGTAAGGACGAAGCTAGGGGAATAGAAGGGAAAGGACAAGTACTGACAAACCGTGGCGTTAGTTCATTGGTGATAGACAGGTTGTGCGATCAGGCTAGGGGGCAAAATGTCGCCGTGGCATGTTTTTACTTTGACTTTGCCGCCCGAAGGGAGCAATCACCGACGAGTATGCTGGGCGCCCTTCTTAAACAGATTTTGGGGGGGGTGGAAGAGATACCGAGGGAAATATCGCGAGCTTATGAAGACCAGAAAATGGTAATTGGTGGACGAGGACCAGGACTTTCTGATATTTCGAAGATGCTGCATACTGCCTCCTCCGAAAAGCATACATTCATCTGCATAGACGCTCTGGATGAATGTGCGCCAGAACATCGAGTCAAGATCCTTGATTCACTCGATCAAATCCTCCAAAAGTCTCCTGGTACTCGAGTATTCATGACGGGGAGGACACACATTCAAGCGGAGATCAGGAAACGCCTTCCTGGACGGGTAGCGGGTATAGCCATCAATCCTAGGAAAAGTGATGTTATGGGATATCTTCGGACTAGGCTGAAGGAGGACACGAACCCTGACGCGATGGACAGTACCCTGGAGGCGGACATTCTGAGGAAAATTCCGGAGGATATTTCGGAAATGTATGCAGAAGTAACGACACTCCGGAAGCTACCTCAAGTTATCCACTGACAAATACGTGTCTAGATTCTTGCTAGTCTCGCTGAATATTGACGCGATCCTACAAGAAACCACAATCCATCGCAGGCGGCAAAATCTCAACTCGATGACCAATGGCTTGGGGCTGGGGGACGCTTATGGCGCAACACTGGATCGGATAAAGGGACAGGGTGGGGAGAAAGCGAGACTTGGAATGGCCGCTTTGATGTGGATCTCCCATGGGGAACGACCCTTGAAGTGTGATGAACTACTTCACGCCCTAGCAATCGAGATAGGGTCACCGAATCTCAACAGCGACAATATTCCTCCGATAGGGACATTGCTAGCCTGTTGCCAAGGACTTGTTGTCATAGACAAGGAGACTTCCATTGTCCGATTAATTCACTTTACCCTTCAAGAATACCTCCGGGCTCATCCCCAGCTCTTTGGCGCCGCTCACTCGACAATTGCAGAAACCTGCTTAAGTTATCTGAATTCGCAGCAGGTCAAGGCTCTCTCGACTGCTCCATCTCCCGACCTACAAAATACACCATTTCTTGAATATTCTTCTCTATATTGGGGAACCCACGCAAAAAGGGACCTGTCGGACCGCACGAAACTGCTTGCGCTAAAGTTATTTGACGACTACGATAACCATATCTCTGCTAAAATGGTCTTAGAAGAACGAACGGGGTATCATTATAGTGCTGACCTCGAGAAACTTTCCCTATTCAGTAGTCTACACTGTGCGTCAATGTTTGGGATCGAGGAGATTGTGGCTGGTTTGATAGAGGTGGAAGGTTGTGATATCAACCAAAGCGATTGCGATGGCAATACACCGTTCATGTGGGCCGCTCGGAGTGGCCACGAGAGAGTGGTGGAAATACTACTTGGACGGAACGACGTCAACCCCGAAAAGCCGAATGTCTTTGGGAAAACACCGCTCTGTTATGCTGCTGAGTATGGGCACGAGGGAGTGATGAAAATACTACTCGGACGGGACGACATCTACCCCGAAACGCCGAGCAGCTATGGGCAAACACCACTCTGTTATGCTGCTTCGAATGGGCACGAGGGAATGGTGAAAATGCTACTCGGACGAGGCGATGTTAACCCCGAAAGGCCGAACAACTTTGGGCAAACACCACTCAGTTCTGCTGCCGTGAATGGGCACGAGGGAGTGGTGAAAATACTAATCGGACGGGATGACGTCAACCCCGAAACGCCGGACGCCTATTGGCAAACACCACTCTCTTACGCTGCTAAGCATGGGCACGAGGGAGTATTGGAAATACTACTTCGACGCGGCGATGTTAACCCCGACAGGCCGAACTACTTTGGGCAAACACCACTCAGTTTTGCTGCTGTGAATGGGCACGAGGGAGTGGTGAAAATACTACTCCGACGGGATGACGTCAACCCCGACAAACCCGATAACCGGGGCCGAACACCACTCAGTTGGGCTATTCAGGAAGGTCATGCGGGAGTAGCAGCACTGCTCCAGCCCCTAGCATCCACCACCCCCAGCACCACCCCGGAATAATAGGCTGCCGTCCCCCTTACCCCCTCAGACCACCGGTATACTACCTCACATGCTACCCCTATAAGGATCACACCTACTCCACAAACCCGTCTGCTACCGCCATCGCCCCCCGCCTCCCATCCCCCTACAACCTCCCCCCCCCCGTATTTCAAAGTGCTGCCTTCAGTAATTGCCGCCTCCCAGAGTGAGCCTGCCGTCACAATAGCCCCGCTCTGATATCATGCTTCCCTTTGGTTGAGGGAAATCATACGCAATGAGAATGCACATACGTACATATACCCACCCCAACCAGTTAGATATTTTTTTCATGTAGTCGAGTTAAGATTTGTGAGCTTTCATTTATAATCCAGAGTTTAGTGTTAACAGAGAGCGAGGGGCTACTGAGACACGTCGGTATAGCCTGGGATTTTCATCCTATTATTCACTTTATCCCTTCCCGATTTTAAATCCTCTCCCCGAATTTCTTCCTCCTTTTTTTCTCTTTTCCAGCAATTCATTTCCCTTCTCTTCCCCTATCAGTTGTACTAGCAGACATAACATAGGGCTGTTTAGATAGATACCCGGATAGACAAAATATATAAACCCCGAGTACTTCTCACTCGTATTATAGAAAGCGACGCAAAAGCTAGCTGTCAACTAGCTCAGGTACCATGACAATCGGCGGATAAGGGTTAATGAATGTAGTGTCTGGCTAAGGGAACTAATACTAGTGCGTCGGGGAGATATATTGGACTTGTGAAATTTAGGCTTAAAGTACGATAGCCGGATGGCAACATGCACGGGAGAGGCATATTGAAAAGGTTTGGGCGTTTGCATGTAGACTGGGGTTGTGTGTGCGAACACCTGAAAGCGGTATTCTTTTCAAATAAGAACCTTTCCCCTATGGAATTGATGCCCGTGCAAAAATTTCCAGCTTAATTTACCCGAAATTTGGCGCTACTCTTACGCAGAATCAGCCTCACTTGATAAGCCCTAGCATGGCTGACAAAATAAACCTCATACTTTGGATTCTCCGCTACTAGTAGATATATATAATGCAGGGTTGGAACAACCCGTTGCCAATTAGGCAAAGCATGTGGAGTATTGCTCGGGGGTGGTGGAAAGAAGGCTAGTCATGGCGTCCTTCCTAGCTCACTACCCATCGGGCCATCGGCCTGGGAGCCAGCAGCATATATAGGGGCGTCAAACTCCCGGGAGACTTCGAACCTCGCCACAACTCGCTTTCTGGTCTCCGAGCTCGCTATAGCTCGCGTTCTTTGTTCCCCCACCCACTACCCCCAACCCTTATCGTGCGTCCTCATTGTTATCTAGGGATATACCGGTGGCAACGATCCCAAGTGACAAGGACAGCGATATCCCCCCAACTCCTCCGACAGTGGACTTATGCAGAAAGTGTGATGGACGGATGGAATTGCTAGGATGGTTTTTGGTTTCATAATTTCTCTCTATTCTCTGGTTTCTCATTATCTCTCATACTAGCTACAATCTCAATGTACTCGTTTGGCTTGGTAAAATTGGAAAATCAAAATGGCCATTTCCTTCAGCATCTCGCTAGTTTGCTGCGCGCTGCGAGGCACTAATACAATGATCGACCGGTGGTGAACGGTGTCCGAGAACAGAAGCCACAAATTATGGTACATTTTACAACACCCCTAAATGAGACGAATAAAACAACAAAGACAACAGCTACACAACACCGCCCTCAAACCAGACACCCCCTAGAACCCTGGGATATTCCACCGGCGCAAATGCGGTACTTGCGCAGGGAAAGCCCTGTTTTATTCAGTCATTTATTCCTACATTCACGGAGTAATGTTAGATGGGAAAACTAGCCCGGGATATATGACTATACTTACGCTTGTATCAAGAACATAGCGTCCAGCAATTTTCCTTCCTCCATGAGTTGGAACTTGAAAGACTTGAGTGTCGAGGTGGCTGCAGGGTAGGATCCCTTGATGGTAATCATTCGGATGACCTTCCAGAATACCTCGGCTAAAATACGGCTTTCGGACGGAGACATACGCAGACTACCGTCCCGTGAGACCTGCAATACTATTATTCACCCTATGTGTCGATTATCTAACTATTTTATTTTTAGAGCGGAGTGGTTCCGGGGTAGATTTAGCTCCGCGGTTTGTTGGAAAGGTTTCTGGCTCACAGCGAGAAGGGTGACAGCATGGGCATCCAGGCATCCAGGCACCCAGTTACAGATTTGACTTTTCCCACTACATGACCTTTCGCAAAGTCCAAGAATTCCGCAGTACCGAGTGTGTTGAGACACCTTTCTTGCTTTTCGCCTTCGGTATCTATGCCTAAAACACCGAAACCCATTGCTCTGGCATATTGCGCCTATTAGCCTTCAATTAGCCACGTACTTCCATTTTCATCGCGTATTCGGAATCAGGTAATATTAAAGATTTATGTTTTAATACTATGACCAAACATGGCTAGTAGTAATTTCTACTCCTTGCATCATTTATTCTCATACCAGGCCAAGCTTCTTTTTTATTACCTCTTAGTTCACACACAGGTCATCTCCGCACCAAAATTGG
>Ga0307517_10001453_pt1 | contig 39793 bp, 38 predicted proteins | sample 23_EM_MG_FD_194515 | JGI IMG/M metagenome (GOLD analysis project Ga0307517, IMG submission 194515) | Populus trichocarpa ectomycorrhiza microbial communities from riparian zone in the Pacific Northwest, United States - 23_EM | ecosystem: Host-associated > Plants > Roots > Unclassified | place...
GCAGGAAGGATATCGCTCTTGGGTTTTTGTATTTAAACCAGTCTCCTGGCTAGCAGGAGACAGCAGACTTCGACAGACCTTCAGTCTAAGAATACACTTGGTTGAACGGCAATCCCTGAGTTCTATTTGTCCTTCAACTATTATCTCTTACCTCCGGTCCCTTGAAGCCTCCCTTAGCACCAGCGCTAGCAGGTCTACCGCCGGTCCTATTGTATTTTCGTTAGACAGGAATAAACCTGTTACAGAAACAGACCGGAGAGGGCTCCAAACATGTCTTTCTGTTGGCGCAGCTGGAAAACCTGCTGCCAACATAGGAGATGGAAAACCTGGTAGTTGTAACCGCAACTTACCGGGGGTAGAGGATCCACTGCGACTCTTGTTGGCCAGAGGGAGGGTGGACGGGTTGGATTCTTGTGCGGCCTCTGGTACGGCTATGTCCACATGAACATATTCGGACGGCGGATCACCAGTTTAATGGTCCCTCTCAAGCGTACTGACTTGTGTCTCCTCCGACGTGTCCGCATGCTGCCTGGCTCCTGAGGCCAGCATCACAAGATGCTGGGCTGGTAGTTCTACCAGGATCTCCTCAGAGGCCGCAGCCGCGAGATCGTCACTGAGATTGGAAGCGAATGGAGGAGGGCTATCGGGTGGACTAAGGCTCACGGTAAGTAGCGGACTTTGGTTGGCCTCCCGATGGGGTCTTTCTGGTTCAACCATGATTGTGGGGTGAATTGTGGGCACAGTGCGGACGATTTTTCTTGCGGGTTCCAGAGTCGGCCGGACTCGTTTGGTTCATCAGATTCGGCCATTGCTGTTCGGTCACGCTTGCCGTTGCTATTGACCGTACAGGTAGCTAGCTCAGAGACTTCCATGATATTAGTCTCCCTTCCGGATTGTTGGCTAGGCCGCAAGGCACGGTGGTTTAAGTTACCACAAGGGTAAGAAGATTGCTTACCAGGAGATGGCATAGAATTGGAAGGTGAGGCCCGAATCGCAGCGCTGGCCGGATCGGTGCTGACAACAGAAAACCAATCGTCGTCAGATCCCGTTTCGTCGACGTCTGCCCGACAACTGCGCCGCACCATTCCAGTCTTTTTCATGCTGTTCGTCCTGGTCGACCTAGTGCCTCGCTTTGCGGCCGCCGCGGAGGACTCTTGGTTCATGCCGTCCTCTGAGCTATCATCGCTACTCTGTAACTTGTCAGGAGAAGGACCTCTATTATTTCGACTTGAGAAAGATAAGCTGATGGGAGAAGGAGTCTCGTCTTCATCCGCTGTTGGACGATGGCCATAGAAAAGCAGATCCATTGGTTGGTTCAGCGTATTCGTTGACCACCAAATGCGGACATCCCGGTCACTGAGGAGTGGGACTATTTCACCAAGCGGCAGCGGCTCATCAGGATGGTTCTGGAGCATTCGGGTACCTTCTCTCGTTGCACCAACAAGCACCCGATATCCGTATCCGCGTTCTAGGACCCTGTCTATCTCCCCCAGGACGTTGTCAAAGGTAGGCTCAGCCATCTCCAGCCAGTAAACCTGCTCCCCTGTCTGCCATGAGACCTTGTCCAATCCAGGAGGGTTGGGGGCACCCAGGCGCGAACTGGACGGCTCCTCTATCCAGAGGCGGACGCGGCGCGGGCGGGACAAACCTGCGGGCGACATGTTAGCATACAGTTTACTGATTAAATGCGGACTCATTGAGACAACCTACGATCATTTCCGGCCGGAATGGGAGCGGCCAGAATGGGACCACCTCGTTCTCTCGTTAAGCTTTCCAGAGTGTTCCGATGTTTTGTTGCTACGTCTTTCAGCAAAAAATCGATGCATTCTGTAAAACGTCTGCCTAGAACAGTGGCAGTCTGCCACAGTGCAGCCCTGCCGCCGCCCGGAGTAGCAACGGGTGCGAGACTTAGACAATGTGCCTGAATGGCGGCCCATTGGGCGTCCGTACTCTGCCTCCAGCTTGGGATCCTGTCTTGCTCCATCTTACGCTTCATGCCATTCCGCCAGCTACTATAATCCTAATTCGTAATGCCTGGTTTCAGGAAGCCGCAGACATACTTACACCAGGAAACATCACCATCGTTTTCATGGCCCGGCGTTTTTTTGTAGGTGAATCCAGCTTTGGAGGGGGCCATGTGAGCTTGGGGGGTGAGTTGTTTGTGCAGGATAGAGAAATGGCAATAGGGTCGGCCGGCCGAATGATAAGGGAAGTTCTGCGGACGATTGGGGAGCTCTGGGGACGATTGGGGACCTCTGCGGACGATAAGAGGAGTCTGCGGACGATAAGAGGACTCGGTCGATAAGAGGAGTGTGAAGATGATAGAAAGGGTTCTGCGGATGATAAATGGCTGCGAGAAGACTATTAGCCAGGGAAACGTAGATAGGTAGTGTTGAATTAAGCTGAGGATATACCAGTGGTACCGCCGACGAGTAATAAGTTGCGCTGAGCTTGATGTCAATGGGTTCTATTAGGATGGACGCGCAGATCGATGAAGGATGTGATTGTGGTTCAGTAAAGGAGTATGGAGAGAAGATGAGGGAGGGAGGGGGGAGCTTTATAGACCGCATGAGGACGGTGGGTTTGCAGGAGCGTGCCCTGTACAAACTTGAATATTGGGATCTTGAAAAGTCACGTGATACACACACAAAGGGGGTGTAAGCTCAAAATAAGCTTTTAGGCCGCAACGGGGCCGCACAGGAGCCGCAACCCTCAGCCAAGACCTTCCGAAACATCTACGTTCCATATTGAGAAGACAACCGGACTATCAGTCAACAGCAGCGCGTCAACCTCGAAGTTCAATTTCACAAGTTGATCGTCAGAGTGAATAGTAGTGAATGACAGTTTAAACGTCCGGACCTGTTCGCCATCCTATCAAACAAGCTTGAAGTTACCCCCCGCCTGTTGACAGAAGTCGGCTTTTGTTCTTGAAAGACTAAATCAGCCGCTGGCCGTCTCACCTCATCAGCACACGTCCGCTCCATCAGACCACTTGAAAGAAAAACACCACACTTGAACACGATGACCTCAAACTCAACCAAGTGTCCTTATTGCAGGCGACACTATCAACAGGCAGCTGAATATGAAAACCACCTTCAAACAATGCATCTTGATATTGTTCTATCCCTCCGAGTCCGTGCAACTGCTGACCAGGACTCACCGCAGCCGACCGCTTTCAGACGGCATGAAAACGTCGATCCAGACAACTCAGACTATGAATCTGATCCCGAGCTGGAGCTTGAAGACCAGGGGGCATATAACGAGATAGAAAATGATAGGCAAGACGATTCAGATGCGGCGGACACTTCCAAACCACCGGCTCACGGGCGCCCATCAAGCCAAGAGATTATTCCAGGTGCTGGAAGACCACTCGGCGATATTGTTAACTATACCGGGCTCAATTTGGTCACAACAAATGACCGCGGGAGCCTTTTCTCGTCATATGGGACTTTAATTTAGCGAGTTGGTTTGTCCGGAACAAGGTAGCCAAGTCCCAGATTGACGCGTACTTTGCCGACAGTTTGGGTGGTACAAATGCCAGATCGTTCCGGTCAGGGTATACTATGCGACAACATCTTGACGAACTGGACCCGTTTGGTGATTACCTGGTGTGGACTGAAGCCGCAATTGACGATGGTCAGCATTCCACAACTTTCTATTATCGCAATGTGATTGACTGCGTTCGTTTCCTGATCCGCCAGGTTGCGTATAGATCGCAGATGGTCTACGCGCCTGTGCGGGAATACAATTCAGGGGGGGAGCGATTATACACGGAGATGCATAGAGCGGACTGGTGGTGGGATCCGTGGGTATGAAATATGTCCTGACATTTGCAAGTGCGCTCTGTTTCCAGTGGTGACCGTTTATTGCATTTCCTGGTAGAATACTCTGCCTGCCGGGTCAACTGTGGTACCTATTATCGGATTGTCGGACCAGACTCACGTAACCAATTTTTCGGGGGACAAGAAAGCCTGGCCGGTCTACATGACGATCGGCAATATCCTTTCCCACACGAGAAACAGCCCTGCCAAAATGTCAGTGCTACTTGTGGCATTGCTGCCTGTACCGCAAAAGCTCACTGGTGAATCAAGCCGGGCCGATGAAACCCAACGGCAAATCAATGCGCATTCTCTGCGGCCTGTCTTTGATCTTGTCTTCGGACCTTTGCACTATGTTTCCCATTAAGGCATGGTTATGGATTGTGCGGATGGTAAAACCCGCCTTCGTTTTCCCATCCTGTCGGCCTGGATAGTGGACCATGCTGAACATACAACCTTGCATGGGATAGCCAGCAAGTCATGCCCAAAGTGTGAGGTTCCATGCAACGAGCTTGATGGAAATCAGCGGGAGGTATATGAGGTCCGGGACTACGCCATATATGAAGAGAAAGCTAGGCAGCTTGAGTTGGGAGAAGCTGGTAGCACCCGGGAGTATTTTCGGCAGGTGGGCGTGAAAATAGGCCGGAATGTATTCACTGGACTGCACCGAGTGAACCCGTCCGACCTACACACGCCGGACCTCTTGCACAACATTTACCTCGGCCTATTCAAACATATGATGCAATGGCTAGAAGGGTTCCTGAAAAAGCATAAACCACAGCAGGCATTCGACGATGCGTGGAAAGAAATTCCGCCTTATCCGGGATTCCGTGTACCAAATAAGGCCAATCGAGAAGTCACACAATGGCAGGGAAAGGAAATGCGCAACCTTAGGCGGTGTATTTTGGCCGTACTGGCGTCCGCATTGCGAAACCCGGAGAGTTCTCAGCCTCACGATTTTCAGATTGCCTTGAAGTGTGTTAGTGCTCTGGTGGATTTCTCCCTCATGGCCCAATATCGCAGCCATACACCAGATACACTGTCCTACCTGGAAAGCTAGCTGCTGACATTTCACCAGACGAAAGACATTTTCCTTGAATTCTGTACCTCGAAAGCTACCCGCGCGGAAGCAAATCGCCAGGATCGTGAGTTACAGGAACTAATCAGCAATGAACCTGCTCATGAGATTCGCCGTACCTCTGCGGCCAAACGGCGTCGGCAGGCGGATTAAGAGAGCCTTCAGAGGGTTAATCAGCGGGCGGATTTGATCCGCCTGGCAAACCACTTCAACTTTCTCAAAATGCACTATCTTAGTCACTTTTCCTCCGACGTACGATGTTTTGGATCCATATCATTGTATTCCACCAAGATCGGTGAGCTAGCACATAAGGATCAAATCAAAGAGAGCTACCGCAGGTCAAACAAAAATGAAACTGCCCGCTAGATCTTGTCACACTGTGGCTGCCAGCATGCCCTAGGAATGAGGCTACAGACACTAGACGTTCTTTTGAAGGCAGAAAATGTCGTCGCAATAGAAGGCACCGGGAGGGAGACAGCGGCTGCACCTCGGAGAAGTCTCAAAGGCCAGATGAAGAATGTCAGCACGCTGACCGAGCTCTGCAGAACCTGCAAAATCGATTATGGGGACATAATGGAGGAGATGTTTCGTTATACCAAGGAGACAGTAGCGGATGACCATCCGCTGTCCTCTGACCCTACCGAACTGGGGTTACTTCCGGTAGAGCAATTTATGCACCTTGAAATTCCGGTCGCTGACTTTCAGGAAACCGACGTTTTCCAGATTCACCAAGCCCGCAGCACCGGAACAATGGCTTTCCGTAGCGGTGGTCCCAGAAATGATTGGGTATGGATCCAGGTGGGCGGAGAGGACAGTTATGGAGATCTTCGGGGGCGGGGGCTGGCGCCACTGTTAGCCCATTTCAAAATAAGAAACGTCTTCAGCGAGGCCGCCGGTGTCCGGCGCCTAGCACTACTTCGCGTACTCGATCCGATCAATTCTGGTAGATTCCATCTCACAAGCGGACATATACGAGTCGGGAAGCGGCGTTGTGGTCGAGAGATGCGAATAGTTGATATAGGGACAGTGATGGACAGGCGCATGTAATTCCCACTGGGAGGGCCAATGGAGAGTAAATCACAGGATTGATCTGCGGACGTTTAATGAAATATATTAGTTTCTTCTATACTACTGGATTGTGTATAATATGCACACGGCCAAGTTGAAGCCCGGGCCGGAGGCTTAAGATAGCAATTGCCACCGGGGTGCCCGGATTCAACTCGGCCGTGAGAGTAGGGCGGATGTGTGAAATATGTTGTGGATTAGGCTACAGAATTGTATATAATACGCACGAGGCCGAGTTAAAGCCCGACGTGTGAGATGGCAATTCCCATCCAGGTACCCGGATCCAACTCGGCCACAAGGGTGTAGCAGAGTACCATTAATGAAATATATAAAATTATATAGAGGCTATGCTAGAAATCGAGAAGGTGAAAGCGGACAAAGGTAGGCGTCTGCGGAGTCGGACCGGGAGGGTGCGGACGAGGGTGAGAGTCCGCGAAGGGCGCCGGCAGGGTGCGGATGAGGGGAGGAGTCCGCGTAGAGTGTCAGTAGGGTGTTGCAAGCATCATGGGGCGTCCCGGGACGAATCTAGGCCATCGGGCTCCCAGAACCCGGCAGGTCTACTCGCGAGACTCCCGGGCGAGAAGAGACTGAAGGTGGGTGTTCGGACGGAATCAGGCCGTAACAAGTGCGCCGGGTGGTGTGGACAGGAACAAGGCTGTTGGGAGGCACCAGGCGCAAGAGGTGCAAGCCTAGGACGCCTGGACGTTCAGGACGTTCAGGACGTTCAGGACACACAGGTCGTAAAGGCAGACGTTTAGGACGGACAGAATGAATGGGGCGGACGCACGCCGTCCGGACGCGAGCCCTATCCGTCAGGAGTAAACATTTTTTTTGCTGATAAAGTCTAGTCTATAAAAAATGTATAAGGGAAAGCGTGCACTTCTCGGACTAGAAAGTGGCCCAGGTGGGTGAACGAGTATATCCAGGATTGTCTTATAATTCCGTGACCTGGTTCATCTAACAATCTGGGTTGAGTGGAGTTGTTTAAATACACAAAATCAATACAAAGCAATCTTTCCTTTTCCCTAACATGATCACGCCATTGTTTCCCGCTTTGGCATATTACCTCATTACCCCCTCTTTTTCTTCCCTGTCGGTATTTCTTGCCCACTCATTTACTTCCTAGCGCAAAAGCTATGAGTGCACCATTCAGGTTAAACGTTCCGACAAACTTCCAGCGCCTTCCAAGAAACCCATAACAATAGCAGAACATGAGTCATGCCAAACAGCGTGTCATAAACGGAGTACCAGTGTTTAACACCTCCCCTTACCAGTACTCCCACCAACCGTGTTTGCAGAGGGACTAGTTTTGTTGTCATACTCAGCAGTCAGCGGCAGAACCAGGAGTGACTTGTCAATCAAGCCCAACCCAAGTATGTGTTTTGCGAAGGCAGGTTACGGCAATGCTTTCATGAAAATATCTGCGATCATTTCCCCGATGGGGCAGTAGGTAAGTGTTATTGTTTTGTTTTCACAGTGCTGTTGAACAAAATGATACTGTATATCTATATTCTTTGTGCGTGCATGGTACTCGGGGTGATGTGCTAATGCCAACGCACCCTGATTATCAATATGGATGTTGCGTACCTCAAGTAGGTATTTCTGTGCTACGAAGTCATGGAACAAAGTCTGCAGCCAAATCGATTCCATGACAGCCTGCGTTAAAGCCATGTATTCGGCTTCTGTAGAAGAGTGAGCAACCGTAGCTTGCTTCTTACTATTCCAAGACATTGCTGCTCCATTTAAAAGGAATGTAAATCCGCCCATTGATTTCCTATCTGCACCTGCGCCCCAGTCTGCATCAGTGAAGCCAGCTCCACTTCCGTTCATCCCATAACAACGTCCACAATCAGGGGTCCCTGCCGGGTAGCGAACTATCATCTTTACAGCGGTCCAGTGGCTTTCGTTCGGATTTGTGCTAGACTGACTGATCCTTGAAACTGCGTATGCAATATCTGGCCTGGAGCCCAACCTGGCATACATTAAAGACCCAACTGCCAATTGGTATATCTTCTTTTCCTCAGATGTAGCTTCAAATTCGGTCCTCCTCTTCTCAAGCTGGATATGTGGCTCCACTGGAGTACTCGCTGGGTTGCATGCTTGCATACCACTGTTGCCCAAGATCTTCTGAATATATCAGGACTGGGATAGAAGTCAAGTCCTCTGGGTCCGGTTGCCCTCAATCTCAAGCCTCAGAAATGTTCGGAGTTCTCCCAGGTCCCTCATACTAAACTCTTCGTGCAGCTTAATTCGTATCCACTCAATCTGTTCCCCGGTAGGTGCAGCAAGTACTAGATCATCCATGTATAATAGAAGAATATCATGCTTATCATAATTGATAAATAAGGTATGGTTCGCATCACTCTGGAAGAAGTTATACGAACTGAAGAAGATGTTAATACGGTCATATCAGGCCCGCGGTGACTGTTTCAATCCATAGATTGCCTTCAGCTGCCGACACGCCAGCGGCTACTGAGAGTCAACAGTGAATCCTGCTGCAGGAACTGAAAGTTGTTCACGGATCTGCATATAGACTGTTTCTTCCAGCTCACGGTTGAGAAACGCTGTTTTCACGTCAATTCCGCGCACCTCCCAATTGCTTTCGCAAGCTAAGGCCAAAAGTACTCGGATTGTGGCAAACTTAGCAACTGGTGCAAAGGTTTGCTCATAGTCTATTCCGGCCCTCTGGCTATACCCCTTGGCAACAAGCCGGGCTTTATAGCGCCCATCACCTTTCGTTTTCAATATCCACTGACAGCCTACTGCTGTTCTGTCACTTGGCAGTGGCTCAACCAGCTAGGTATTGTTATCTGCCAATGACCTAAGCTCTGATTCCCAGGCCATTTTCCATCGCACTCTTTCTGCACTATTTAGTGCGTCCGTTAATGTTTCTGGTTCACGCTCTTCCCTACTGGCAGTAAGGGTAAGGTTAGCCAGGCAGGTAAATAAATTGCCACGTCTTCTCTGCCGGTCCCATCTTCTGAGGTGTGGTTCTTCCCCGTCTCTTTGCTCTATCTCCGTGCCTTCATTTTCTCTATTCACTGTCGGGGGCCTAAGAACAATTGTCTCTTCGATACATGTATTGGGAGGGCTGGCCACTGCTAGCGGCGGTGGTGTTATACTTTCTGGGCGGTAAAAGCCATCGCTAGATTCTTCGCTGATCCTTGGTGATTCATTACTAGGTTCCGGATGCCACCCTATAGTTCCCACTGGTCTGTCTAAAGTGCGGTCTTCTTCTGGCCTATGATATTCATCTATTATCACATCCCGTGATAGTAGAATGGTCTTCCGTCCTGTATCCCAGAGATGGTAAACCTGTGATCCTGAATCCTCCTCATATCCTATGAGGATGCATTATACCGACTTCACATCTAACTTGCGTCTCTTTTCTTTAGGTATATGTACCCAAACAGTGGATGCAAAAATCCGAAGATGTACTATCGCTGGCACCTTTCCGAACCAGAATTCCATAGGTGACTTGTAATTTCGGCTATAGGATACAATGCGATTATGTATGTGCGCTGCTGTAAGCCTAGCATGCCCCCAAAACGTATTCCCTAGCCTCGAATCCTGGAGAATGCATCGCACATTCTCTACTATCGCGCAGTTCATTCTTTCCGCAAGGCCATTATCGGAGGCGTTGTAAGGCGTACTAATGATGTTTTGAATACCAGACTCAGCTAGATATTTTCGGAACCCTCTGCTTATATATTCCCCTCCCCCGTCACTTCTTAGTGCTTTGATTTCTTTGCCACATGCCTTTTCTGATCTTACCCGGCATGACTAAAATGCTGGTAACCCTCCATCTTTTGAGTGTAGGAGAGAGATACTAACTCGACCACTAATTTCATCAATAACGGTGATGAAATACTTTTCCCCATTCACGCTGGGAGCCTGCATTGGGCCACATATATCACTATGTGCTCTCTTGAGAGTCTCGGTGGCTTTTTCTCTTGTTCCTGTATGTGCCTCCTTGTGTTGTCTACCTTGCACACAAATACTGCATACCTTTGGGCCCTCTGTATTGCTAACATGCATGCCGCTAACCTTGGATGCAAGTCTGTGAATAGTGGAAGAGTCAAGTGTACGGTGACAGAGTCTCTGATGCCATGTCTCCAGCGTCGCAGTTGAGGACTGATTCGTACTCAAACCAAGATTGGCATGGTTTGTACTCAAGGATTCTCACACGACTGGGTTCTCCATCAGCTAATACAAGCTTCCCTCCCAAATACCTAGCTGCTGCTTGACACCGGAATATCTGACAAAACAGCCAGTAGTAGAAAACACAACCAAATATCCGGCATCCACCATACGCGTCACCGATATCAAACTGGTCCTTATATTTGGCACATGCCACACATCTGTCAATCATATCACCCCAATCTCAGTTGCTATCTCTATGTCTCCCACTCCATCCACTTCAATCGTGGTCCCATCTGCTATCGTGATAGACTGTGGCTTGCTGACAGTCTTATAAGATAAGAATCCAGGGCGATCACGTGAGAGATGTTGACTGGCTCCTGAGTCAATTATCCAGTGCATTCCACCCTGCGAATTGGTTTGTTCTACCAAAAAGGTAAAGGCTTTCCGTCGTCCTGCTGCACCTGCTCCGATTCCTTCTTCTAACTTCCACTTATAGCAGTCCCGTTTCCAGTGACCACTTTTTCCACAATAATAACACTTTGTACCCCGAGGAACCTGGGTACTGGTATGTCTGACATTCCTTCTGGTGTCTGTCTGCATTCGGTTGCTCACACCATGGTCCCGGAATCTTATTCCTTAGCCTCCCCTACCTCTCCCCTTAAAGGTAGGTACACCGCGGCCTCTAAAACTTCCACTGATAGTTGGCCGTTGTACTGTAATGGTGGTTTGCGATACCGAACTAACTGCTTGAACAGCATTTGAGCTCTGGCCCATCTGCCTTCTGCCAGACTCTTGAAGTAACCTTCCGGCCATGGTATCAAAGGTTATCGTATCACTGCGCGACTGGAGAGCCATCACCAATGGCTCATATGATTCCGGCAGACTTAAAGCCAGAATGGTTACCAGCTCAGAATCATCCATCCTCTTTCCATCCTCTGATCAGCCCCGTAGCTGATTTGCCAATTCCCTAAACTGATTAAGATGCTGGGCCATATCTTCTCCCTCTGCCATTCTTAACCCCCACAACCTCTGCATTAATACCATTCTGCCGTTCATCCCAATTCCTTGATGAACCTCTTTGAGAGCAACCCATACCTCTCTTGTTGTGGTGGGATCCTGAATATATGGAATCTGGGAGTCCTTAATATTTAACGTAATAATACTGAAAGCCTGATTATCCTTGCTTGAACTCACTAATGTGCCAGAGTCCTCAATCGCTGACAGCAGATCCTTTTCCTTTAAGATCCTGATGATCCTAAACCGCCAGGCATTATAGTTTCTCTGGCCCGTTGCCATGGCCCCATCAAGTTTCTCAATTGATTGAGTGAGGGAGGTCGTGCTCGTACTCAGGTTCGTATTACCAGCTGTAGTTCGAGTTGAAGCACTCCCGGTAGACCCACCAGCTGAGGCTGACATCGCTGACCGAGCTTATCTCTATTCTCCGTTGACCAGTAAGTCGATACTCGTTCGCTGTAGGCCAGGTGCGCTCTCAGGGCTCATAACCTAACAAAATGTATAAGGGAAAGCGTGCACTTCTCGGACTAGAAAGTGCCCCAGGTGGGTGAATGAGTATATCCAGGATTGTCTTATAATTCCGTGACCTGGTTCATCTAACAATCTGGGTTGAGTGGAGTTGTTTAAATACACAAAATCAATACAAAGCAATCTGTCCTTTTCCCAAACATGATCACGCCATTGTTTCCCGCTTTCGCATATTACCTCATTACCTCATCTTTTTCTTCCCTGTCGGTATTTCTTGCCCACTCATTTACTTCCGAGCGCAAAGGCTATGAGTGCAGCATTCAGGTTAAACGTTCCGACAAACTTCCAGCACCTTCCAAGAAACCTGTAACAATAGCAGAACATGAGTCATGCCAAACAGCGTGTCATAAACGGAGTGCCGGTGTTTAACAACAGTCTAATGGTTGAAATTTGACCGACTGGAGAGTCCGGATTATCGAAACCGGCCCGACCAGGACTGGTCCGACCAGGCCTGCCAAAGAATATGATATGCTATTTTTATCACATTATATTACGTTCAAATAAAGCTTTTCTTAATTAAACCTATTGTTTCCATGGATTATATGGTGGAGATAGTGCCTCGCTTAGATTAGGGGAGGTGGAAATAGGTTTCCCCCGGTGGAACTACTCTTTGTGCACTAAGTGAGTGATATTACATGACCACCTGCCACAATACCTGTTTCGATCCTCTTATCCATCGGGTTATCGCATTTCCACCACATGCTATCCTCTCCGGGGTGTTCTATCAACTTGTATTGAGGAGTTGTTGATTTATAACGTGACAAATGGTTTTAAGATCCTACTGTAGCTATAGTTCTATTCTTAGCGAGTGTTAGCCTGGGTGCCATTCCGACTCTCATGCGATCTTTTATAAAGACTGGTCTGGGACCAGTCCAAACCGGACCGGACCACCCGAGTTAGTCGGGTCCAGTCATCGACACCAACCAGGACTGGCCAGTCTGGTCCTGCCTCCAGGGCTTGACCGGTCGGACTATTCGGAACCCTGCATCAACCAGAGATATACTTTGCTGGCTGAGCTTGAATAACAGTCCCATACCATCTTACCGGACCCTGCACAAATTTCACCCATTCGTGAAACTCCATTCATTCTACAGGCCTAGCCGGGGTGCGGGATTTGCTATCCTACGGTGGTCGGTGAAAAGCAGGCACTCTAGGTCAGGGTGGGGGGGCTTGTGGCCAGCTTGTGCCCACCACCGGTGTAGACAGTAGAGCGAATAATGGCTTCTTCGACAAAGGGAAGAGAGGAGAGGCGAAGGGAGGGAAGGGAAGGGAAATAAAAAGAGAAGAAGGCCCCCGGATAACAATTTCAACTTTGTGGATTAGAATCCTCAATGGCCATTGGCCGAAGCTTGCATTCCACCTGATGTACCAACTCCACTTGTTATCTTTTATTCCTCGTCGATATTTGGGAAGCGAGGCTAGCTGGTCGGGGGGGGGTGATGCAGTAACCCCATCGATCAATGCCGTGTTAGCGCACACCAGCGTTCGCAAGCGGCCGGGCTGGCCTGCAGATAAGTTAGCCTGCAGATGTACAATCAGGCCGGGCAAGAGCAGGGTGAAACAGGCCTAGGCTTTGTAAGACAGGCTTTTGCGAAGCCTGCGGGATTCCCGCATATCCCGTCTGATTAGTAAATATTTTGCTTATAGGTAACAGACACCTTCAGACAGTGTTCTCAACGGTCCGGGGCCCCCGTAGGGCCCAACCGGGGTACTGCCAAGAGCCCTGGACCGGACGGGACGGCAAAATGCGGTCCACACCCGTCCTGGAAACCTCAGGACGGCCGTCTTTGTGGCGGACGGCGGGCCCTGCAAGGTAAGACATTTTAGCGTGGGGGACTGTGGGGGACTGTGGGCGACTGCGGGGGACGACCAGGGACTGCGAGTGACTGTGGATTACTGCCGGTGACTACAGGGGACTATGAATCCTATCAACAGCATTTCATGACACCTTCTCGAGCAAATACAGAAATTCATCTAATAAGATTACAAGAAAACTGAGGCTATCTAGGAGAGATAAATAGGTGTAAAATATATCCCATAATATACTGCTAGGGCCGGGCATCGGGCATATCGCTTAATCCAGCAATCGTACATACCTACCACCCTCTTATTGCAACGTTTCTTACTTCTCTTGCATCATTAAGCCCTGATCCAAGCTAGGAAAACATGTCGGATAAACACGCGGAGCCTGCATCACAAGAAACAATCTCAGATTTATGAGAGAGAGAAGACGTAAAATGAGAAAGAGTTGCGTCTGTTCTGAAAATGGTTCGCAGTATACAACTTCTGATGGAAAAACCTGGTGGCGTTGTGATCGTTGTATGTTCCCCCTGCTTCTTTTTTTCTATCATATACTAGCACTCGGATTCCTGCTATAAGAATAATAAGAATATTCCCACCTCCAGGACCTGAGGAAAGCTGGGATGACATAAGCAATCTTGCCCCGAGGCGAGATTTCTTACTAGTTCGGGCGTGTTCCTTGGCATGAAACATGTTTCACGGTGGATGGCGGGGGATGGCGGGGCTTATAGTCTTCGCACCGGGGTGCAGGGCAAGTTTTGAAAAAGACCGGACGGGACCGCTTAACGCCGTCCACCGCCGTGCGCCTTCAGGACGGACGGACTGCCCCGTTGAGAACACTGCCTTCAGATTCCCGGAAATATGACGCAGATACCTGAAGATCCCCCTAGATATTTGAAAATGCCCGCGGATATCTGAAGATGCACGCAGATATCTGCAGACCCGGTTAGACAGGTCCTTAAAGCCGGACTGTGGCCCACAGTTCTGCCCTGCACGCCCTGTACCCAAGCCTGGCCAGACTGACCGCCTGCGAACACTTTTTATCACTCCCAGCGTGGCATTTGGTTGCCCAGTTAGTTGCCACAGGGGTATTTTTGATGTTAGACCTCTGTCACTTTACACAGCCATAGTCGGGACTGGATGGGGCGCTTCGGCTATACAACTTGAAGGAACCAATTATAATTAAAGAAAAAAAGTGTTCTCGTTAGGTTCACGTCGCTACTTCCTTCAACCATGGCATAGTGCCATACCATTGTTAGGATGGGAAGCCCTCGCGGACCCGGGAAGTTAAAATCTGGCAATGATACCGGTACACAAGGGTTAATTCATTAATTAAGGTCACCAGGCCACCATCGACACGACATAGACAATAATAAATAATAGAAATGAAAAATAGGAGCAATCTCGTAACAAGATTAGACATCAACATGTTGATAGAGGAATAGACAGAAACAAACATAAACTACCGCTAACCACAGCCTAAGAGGAAGAATCGTCAGAAAATGTAATAGAACGAGAGAAAATATGTGGAAACATCTGAATCAAAGTTAGAAGAACTTCTATCCCCCGCTCCAGCGACTTCAACTCTTGAGAAACACAAGTCGGCTCATCCCACCTCAAGTAGCTTTCCAGGTTATTAAGCTTTAAGATCGCAAAGCCCACACTCGCAGAGTTATTGGTCGTCAGCACTGGCCGGTCTTTGGGCATTATGCTGCCCCGAGCTTTCCGTCGAGGCCAGTTTCGGTAATTCGTTCCCCAACCCTCGAAGGGTATACAAATGGAATTCGCGACTCCGTGTGCTTCCAGTTCCTTGAGTTTATCCTCTGATCTACTCCAGAATATAGTTGGGTGGCTAACATAGAGACCCCATTTCCTCTCTCATCGGGTAATATAGACTTTTTTCCTAACCTTGAATGCCGCTGTGCCCAACTCAAGCTCTGCTGGGTGATAAGAAGGAACAAGAAAATACACGGGACAGAAATAAGGATTCGGGCCGACAAGGTGACAACATCCCCACTTTGAAGAACGAATTGTACAGCAGCAGCTTCCACTGAGCCTCCCGGTCCTTCAGCGATGTTTTGCATGCCATTCCCATCGTATGTGGTTGTGTCGCGTAGGATATTCCGACTACTGACCCAAGCAGCCAACACCAAACGTTCGAGGTCCCTTTTAATAGTGAATGCCTCCGCATCCAGAACATACGAAGAAGCCACGAAAGAGGAAGCCGATTTGAGCGTAGATTGTCCTCCCATACTACCTACCCAGGCCACACGTGGGTACGCAAACTCGTCCTTGAAAACATTGATCCAGAGTCTGTTCAATTTCAGGCCAGGCAACTTATCTAAGTTCCAGATATCCACCTCTTCGCTATTAAGATGCCACTTGCTATCTTCCCAACAACTGAGAACTGGTCGCTCCCGGGCCACCTGATATACAACGCTTGCGTTTGCCCCGGACTTTCTAGTCAAATACCATGGGTCTTGGCCGGGGGTGTGTGAATAGAGCCCGCTAGTGGTAATTATCATGTAATATGAAGAGTTGGATCCCGCACCCTTGTAGTCGAGGTAAATTTTCAACATTGGAGGAATACCTATCTCTGGCTGGCGATTGACGCTAAATGTGTCGTTCTCGGAGAGTCTGTAGGTATCTACTAGGTCGGTTGAATTGAGGATCCATGTATAATCTGTGCGGCATGAACCTTGGACCTTGAGCTTCAACTTGGGATCACTCTGCAGGCCCATGTCCACCCCTGTAACATTATAGTTGTAAGTCGCCTGGGCAGAACCACCATACGTTTGGACAACTACTTTTACTCGTTCACGGACTGTGACCCCAGAGGCATCGGTAGATCCAAGTGCGCGGAGTACTGAAGGGGCGAACAATGAACCCAATTTAGAACCTCCCGTGCCGTTGTTGTCCGCTGAGTTGTAGAGTCGGAGGTCGGGGTAGAAGATGGCATCCTTTGCAGCAGGGGCGACGTTTCCCATCGAGAGGTGTACGGGTACTAGAATACCAGCGGTAACATTTCCAACAGTCATAGCCAAGGCAATAAATACAAACAGGAGGCTCCACAAGAGATCGCTTAACTCGCACTTCGCGTCGGATGCGGAGGAACCTTCCGAAGTCCTGTTCTGCTCCTCTCGGATAGGAGGCACGCTCTCGATTGTGGGGCATATGTCGTTCGAGCCGGTCTTGGAACCCTGGCCGGCAACCCCTTGATTTGGCTGGGCTCCGTTGGCCCCCAGACCCGAAGGGGCCTCTGCAGGATTATCCCCAGCCATGTGTTGTATCACTCTCTTGCAGTAGGATACCATTAACGTCATCGCATTCGTCGATTCACCAGAGTTCCAAAGAGCGACTAAGACAGTCTGACGGTTTGGGTCATTGCGTGTGGGCCAGAATACCATTATAATTGCTATGATCAAGTTCCATCCAATCATAAAAATCAAGATCATCAAGATGGTATACGCCGAGGAGATGAAAATAGAAGCTCTTTTGCTAACTGCGACAGCCGGGACCCCACCTGAGTCTGTCGGCATCATAAAGAGCTTTGTGATCCCTGTGACATAGGTATTCTTCGGGGAGTTGGTGTAAATGTCCATGGTGAGGGGGTACGGTGCTGCTGCAAGGAGATTTCTGTTATTGCCATTAGCTTAGCAAGTGTTCCTTGAAGGGAGGATGTCCGACAAATACCAAGTTGTGGGCAATATCGTAGACCAAATTTTCAAGGAGAGCGATCTTCGAGGATGAGGCCCTTCTGGTCAGGCGGACTTTCCGAGCTGATCTCCCGTTCTAGGAGAGGGACAGGAGGGGAGAATATATTCCGACATTCCTTGTAAGGGTTGCTAGAGAAATCGTCTGCCAAACCATTAACCCAAATCTAGGCTTCACACAAGTAGATTCAAGATCACTCTCATGACCTACTAGATTTGTAAGGGCGTCCAACCTTTCACACCACCTTCGCTTTCATGAAGGCACTAGGGGGTGAAAAGATATTGAAATGATCTCCTCGGTAGCATTTGCTTTGGGCCTTAATTGGTCAGTCCCTGCGCTCGTCGTGCATGCCCCTGAAAACCCAAATAATAGAACCGTGTGCTATGTACCTGTAGTTGAGAATTCCCTACTTTAGAATAGGGGCGAGACACACAGCAAAAAGAGACGCGCCCGGCCCCTCTGAAGGGTATAAAAAAATAAAAAAGCACTGTCCCTTACCAAAGGAGGCAACTCCAACGACATAACACGCCGTTTGATTATCTGAGTCTATGGCAGCTCAAAGTGCGTACCGGGGGTGAAGGGTAAGTCTGTCGAAGTCCCTCCGATTGGCCCAAGCGCCCTCTCAACCACTCAGAGAGCGCTGTATGCTCCGGCCACCGCCCCAAGAGTTCGACAGACTGTTTTCTCTCACCAAAAATTAGCGCCTATGGGCTGTTCAGCCGCATAATTCGCGTTACACACCTGTAATTTCGTGCTGCAGGCCGGGCGAGTTTGCAGATTAAGTTTTTAGTTGAGGACTAGTGACGGTGACGACGAGTTAGATGGGCAATTTGTTTTAGATTGGTTTGATGCACAGCGGAATGATGGGGGGGTTAGTGTAAGTTGAGGTGTGTTTTGTGTTTTGCCTTAGTTATTTGTGCCTCTTTTGTTTTTTTTGTTTTTTTAGCTAGTGAATACCGGTTAGGATAAATTTAAGGAATTTACGACCAACTAGACTCGACTTCGAACAGACTTTTTTGCTCACACCCTAGTACTCTATCCCTGCCACAGGTGAGCTTATCATATGGGGCCCGACGCGCAGTACCAGTGCCGGGAGTTGCGGGTAAGTTATTGGACTCCTTCCTTATTAGTTCATGAGGCCCCTCTGCCATTCCCAGAACAGTCTTCGCTCCAGCCACTGAGCCATGAGTTCGACAGTCTTTTTTTTTCGCATACTACGTATAGGGTTCGACGGAATTTGTCTGCACCTTGGTACTCGAGTACAAGCACCAGACAACACTTTTTCGTACACGGGCTGCCAAGTAGGTCCTTAAGTGGTGGCAGGCGAAGTAAAAAATCACAGAGTACCAAGCCAATACGGTAGAATGTTGTTATGCTTTCCTATGCTGTAAATTCGATAAGACATCTATGCTATGTTTACCTTGCACCAAAAGAGCTTGCCGGTGCTTATACACTGTCGATGAAACTAGAATGATTTGCCCTCAATGTACCGTAAAATCTCAAATAATTGAACCTTGTGCTATGAAGTCCGAAATTCCCTGGCAAAAAACACAGCAAAAACACAGCCCCTTCCCCCCTACTGAGACAGAAAAAAAGAAAGTTTTTTCTTGACCTTACTAAGAGAGGAAAGTCCGACGACATAGCACAAGGTTCAATTATTCGAGATTTTACGGTATTATACCGGTAGGCTTTGGAGTCGCCTCCCCGGCTAAAGCCGGGGGTAAATTTCCTCTCCTTTTGTCTTAGCGGAGCGCTGAGGGGCAGCTTTTCCCCAGTGCTTCCCCCTCTTAATCTAAAGTGGGAATTCTAGACAGCGAACGCGAGGGCCAATTATTCCAGTTTTTACCGTAAATTCAATGGGAGACTCGTGAGTGTTTGCTTTTTCTCATTGTAGATGTGGCTAATTTTCCAAAGCTACAAGAATACATTAAGATACTAGGTGACAGGAAAAATATATGAGAACAGAAACCCAAACTACTATGAACCCAAAAGACTCCTTCGCCGATAGAAATCTTCTCATATGTATCGTTGTTCCGCTGTCGGAGGCATTGGCTGGAATGTCGCTGCCCTTGTCGTGGCGAATCGTTGCCACCGATATATCCCGCAATGACAATGAGGGGCGCCGGGGTCACAGTTGAGGGGTGGTGGGTGGGCAACAAAGAACGCGAGCTGTGGCGAGCTTGATGTTATCGTTGTCAGGGAGATAGGTGGAAATATATACTCGGGTGTCAGGGTTAGTCCGCGAACACCAGGATTTATTCTGAGCATGAGCTAAAGTGGCAAATATCCAATAGAAACCTTGAATAGATAGTTCAACCAATAGTAAAGCAGAAAGCGTTCGAGGAATTCTTCTGGTTTTCAACACACACCCCTTAGTGCGTGCGCTATTCCTAATATCGTCGTTAGCTTTGTCAGCCCTGTGTTCGCGGACTAGCCCTGGTATCCGAGTATATGCCTAGGGTTCTCGGGCCTGTCGGCAGGCGCCGCGAAGCCTGGTCAAGCTAGGACTTCGGCTATACCTTTTTCCACCTCCCCCGGCGATGCCGCTTGTCGGTTCAGGTGGCCCCCGGAAGTCTTACCCAAATCGGCCATGGGTTGTCCCAACCCGCCATATGTTGAGGTTGAGAGGGTAGAAAAATATTTAGGCTGATCAATACCTCGACCAACTCTGGCCACTAAGACTCCGTACCTTTGGTCACCGATTTATCAGGAACAATTACCAGATCAGCGGGCGTAGGTGTGGTGAACCAACCTCATGTCTAATATTCATATCAGCTTACATATTTTTCCCATTTTCCTGACCCGCAGAGATTGACCCTCTTTGACTATGAAAATAACGTAGAGCGGCACCGGAGTAGGCAATGCTACCGTATAACCTAGGAAAAATCGGATTGGAGCTAAAGCGAAACTAAGGTAACCGAGCCAACAGGAGGGTGTGAAGAAGGAGAATTCGCCACAGTTTAAACATATAACCGTGCCAAGGTTGTGGCTCCGCCACAGCCCCCGATTACTCGCTTGCTCCCAACCTGGGGCACTCTCTTGAGGGTGCCACAGCTCAACGATAGTTCACAGCTCAAAGATAGATTTATTTGTATGTGAATTTAAGGATTACGAACCACTACTAAACATCCTCTGATGCTTTAAAAGCCCTTCTGATTTTCCCATACAGTGTTTTGATTGGTCTTCCGTTCCTTTCCCTCTCTTTTTCAACCTTTATTTTCATGTGGTGGGAATTTTATTTGAAATCTTTCAATCATATTTTATTATTATAAATAAAGGGAGCCATGTCAATCCAGGCTTTGGCACCCACAGCTTTCAATATTATTTTATTAATATAAATAAAGGGAGCCTATTGTTGAGCTGTGACTATCGTTCAGCTGTGAGGCACTCAATCGGAGTGCCACGGTAGTTCGAAGGTCGCCTAGCATCTTTCGAAGTGGTGGGAGCCTTGGAACGGTTAGGCAGCTGTGGTTGGACAGGTTCAAGAAAATGCTCACTAATGCCAATATGACTTTTCCCAGATTATGGTATTCGCGTACTGATAGGACCGAGGTAGTATGCCCGATTGGCTCTGACAGTGTGATATTGGTTGTCAGGGATCACGAAGGGCTCATAGCCCCTGTTGGTGACCCCAAGAAGAATTCTCGGCACTTTCACTTTTGTCGCGACTCGATGAAACCCCCCACCTTTGATACTCGTCCCAGGCAAGAAGTATCATACCCGGAAACAAGGGGGGTCAATTTTGTATGAGCGCTCAGATAATCGCAGGGGGTTTACTATACAAAAATATAATTCCTGTTTCCGGGTACTTCTTGCCTGGGACGAGTATTCGGAGAACAGGGAATAATAGATTGATTAAGGGACCTTATGGAAGCGATTTCCCAGCTTACTGAGCATGAAGACTGCCTATACTAGTATTTTGCTAATGATTCCTATATATTTGTGCCCAGGGGGAGTTGAACTGTGCTAAAGCTCTCCCCATTGTAGCTAGAACGTGTTCGGTTATTTCTCATACGAGTAGTTAGATATCCGCTATCTCCAAATGAAATTCCCTTCGGGGTGGTAGCTTCGACTAGTTTCCACCCACCGGGCACCCTCCATTGACACAATCATTTGCACTTGGTTTTGCCACCCAAACAATTGATTCGGCTAGGGAGTGCACAAACCACCTAGCAGCAGGCACTTAACATAAGCTCTGAGTGCCTAAAAATAGCGGGGGAGGGTATGTTTTAGGTAGGTGTCCAGATAAGCACTGATTTTTAACCATATGTTTTGCCGAGACGGAATCTTCGGATACTTATGGCGCGGTACTCGTGCTCGAGTACCGTAAAAACTCTTGCGATTTGCTAGCTCCGTTGGTCCAGGATAGGTTTAATTTGACGGGTTAGCAGGGTTGTGTATGACCGTTAGTGAGATACAACACGGATGAAGGGTGATCTTATCCATCATAGGAAAGAACTAACCCCTTTTAATACCTCTTGTTTCTGATTCCGGAGATATAGTCTCTCCGAAGATAGCGCGCCGCAAGAGTTTTTACGGTCTTAAAAGAATACCGTAAAATCTCGTGAAATCCACCATCTCCGGCAGCCGCTAATCTCTGGGGTTTGAGTCAAAAGTTCTCAAGAAGGATTAGTGCTTTCCTGACACGGTATAGCCTGAGTCATTTGGTTGTGTTAGATCTCGTTAATCCGACAAGCTAAACCTATCTTGGGCTGATGTCGCCATTTGCTGGGGTATACGTGACAGACCGGAGATGGTGGATTTCACGAGATTTTACGGTACCGTATTTACTCGTGAAATCCACCATCTGGGATCGGATTCGGATCCCCCCGATCAGAGACACAGCACCCCAAGAAAGAATAGTGTTATCCAGACGGAGTATAGCTTTGGGTGGCTGAGCTCGCTGAATCTCATTTACTGGTATTCGTCAGTGAATCGTCACCTCGCTAACCTACTTTCTCTGCCTATTGCGGTTTAGACCGCGATTCCTGTTCAGATCCCCGATGGTGGATTTAACGAGTAAATACGGTACCAGGATCGATTACAGGGATCACACACCAGCACCGTACCAACCCTATTGCTGTACCGTAAAAACTGGAATAATTGGCCCTCGCGCTAGTATGTTGATATAAGGTTGAGCGCACGGAAAGTCCCTATATTAAAGGAAATTGGTGTTTCAACACTGAAAACTAGGGTTCACTTCTCTGAGTCTGAACGCTAGTCCTTGATATGACTGCGGTCATTGGAGTGGCGAAGTAGAAAGAGGAAAAATTTAAACAAATGTATGAACCTTGGCGAGATACACCTTAAGTCAACATACTAGCGTGAGGGCCAATTATTCCAGTTTTTATGGTATGCAGTATGCATGGAGCCGCTAAGATTGAGCCATGCGACCAAACCGGGCGATTACCAGATTCGGAGAACGGTCCCAGCTATGATACTGTACCAGCGCTTCCCGGAACACCTCAGTCCTAGTGGGATGGTGGGGCTCACGCCCTGGACGGAGAATTTTTACGGGCTGAAGCTCTCAGAGTTGGCGGAAGCGGATGGATTCAGAGATAAGAGTTGATTATTGAGGGGCAAGGAGTGATAATAGGGTCAGCGATTCAATTTCTTCTACTGAGGTACAGCGCCTAAGTTCTGCAGGTTCCACAGGCGAGGTTTGCTACCCTTACCCCCTGTGGAACATAGAAAACTTAGGAACTGTACCTGCGTAGAGCTGGAGAGATTAACGTAAGGGTTTATGGTCCGTGTCATGCCTTTCCTTTATTCTTATTCCGGAGGCACGCGGGCAAATAGGGTCATACATGGGGAGAGATGGGTAGGTGTGGGAAGCGATGGAATGATTGAGATTGTTTTATTATTTTTATACAGATTTATTGTTGGTTGGTGAGCGAACGGAGTTTACGATTATCTACCCAGTAACCGTGCCAAGGTTCCTGCCGGTTATGTATCCGCGCGCTGCAAAAACCCCGCAAGCACGTCTCTAACGTGCCTCTCAGCTCACGGGAAGGTCTCAGCTCAACGCGGGATTCACGCTTAATTCAACCCAAACACCCACCACACCAAAATGGGAGTTGTAGGAGGGAAAGAGAAAAAAAGTAAGACTTATTTACAAAAGATTAAAACAATGTGTGAGAAATTTGGAAGGACATTTTAAGCATCAGAGAATGTTTAGTAATTCTTAAATTTAAATACAAATTGAAAGTTGCGTCGAGCTGAGATCTTGCGTCGAGCTGGGAGGCACGTCTAGAAGACGTGGCCGAGATTGCGAGCACGGGAGCAATCGAAGGTTGTGGCTCCGCCACAACCTTGGCATGGCTAGGCTACCGTAAAAACTAGAATAATTGAACCGTGTGCTACAGTATGAAGTCCAGAATTCCCTTCTCTGGAACGGGGGCGAAAAACGGAGCAAAAAAACAACCACTTTCCCCCTTCCGAGACGGGGGGGAAACCAAAGTTTCTTGACCTTACCGAGAGAGGAAAGTCCAACGACATACCATAAAAACTGGAATAATCGAGTCGTGTGCCGTGTAGTCAGAGTTGCCCCCTCTGGTAAGGTCAGATGTTTTTTTGTTTTTTTATGTCTCTTAGAGGTGCTGAGCCGCTCTTTTGCTGTGTTTCCCCCCCATTTTCTAAAGTAGCGAATTCTCAACAACATGGCACACGACTCGATTATTCCGGTTTTTACGGTGGCACACGGTTCAATTATTCAAGTTTCTACGGTAGCCCTAGTCTGGTCAGGGAGTTGGACAATTGGGCCATAAAACTCCGGCAAAAGCACTTTACCAAGGTGTCAGATCGGGGGCGTTCGGGAGATCGTACACCTATCGGTAGAAAAAATCGGAAAATGACGAAACCGCTTTTGGGTTTCTGATTGGAGCGTTCGGTATGCTCGGGCCAATTGAAAAACCGTGTTTCGAATCTTTAATTTCAATATTTTCCGATTTTTCCCACCGGCAGCTGCAGATGTGAAGAAAAGGCACTGCCAGTATGCTCCGCTTACAAGTAGAAAGTGAAACAGATCGAGGAATGACAAGAGGGAAAAAAAGAAAGAAAAAAGGTTGATATCGTATTAAGTTGAATGAAGAATGGTGTGCTATGTAGTCAAGAATTCCCTACCTTGGAGAAGGGGCGGAAAACATAGACAAAAAGGGGGTGAAAAAACAAAAAAATACCAGACAGTACTAGAGGGGGGCAACTCCAATGACATAGCACACCGTTCTCTTATTCAAGTTAATACGGTATTATGCATGTAATGTACTCGAGTACTCAATTGTGGTGCATGTGGTATGCTGCCTTCTGGCAATTCAGAGTTTGGTATTAAGTTTGGTTTGGGAGCTACCGATTTCGCACCTAATAATAAGATCGCAAAAGGTACTTGTATGATACTCGGGTATAGTATTCAAGGACGCAGATCCCTCCCCTAACGGAGCACGAGGGGCTGCGCACGTCAGGCATCACTATGCTCCATTGGTGTCCTTGGCTCATTCCACTCTAGCTAGCCCACCTGTAAGTATCCCACAGTAGGCGCCAAGGCATCCCAGCGAAAGAATTTACTGGAAGGTAATGTCATTCTGGGAATTCGTATGGCCTGCTGTACTAGAACCTTGGCGTTATTTTATATTTTTTCTTCCTAACCAGAACAACGGAATCAAGTCTCTTTCAGAGCGAATTATCAGATGTAGAGCCAGAATACCCGTACCTGAGAAAACGCCGGTACCCGCATTCTAAGGGCCTGATCGGATGACTGAATATTGAGGTTCATGGGATTAGGGATCTGTCGCTTACAAAACAACAAGCAAGAGCTTCGAATCTTTTGAATTTTTGGTGGAGCTCAACAAGTAATTTCACGGGTACAGATTTTGTAGTATTAGAGTACGGAGGCCTATAGCGACCAAATCGCCACGAAACCCAAAGACAGGAAGCAATTGATTAAAAACACAAAAACCAATTTGGATTAACAGCAAATTTCAACAACTAAGAAATTAAGAAACATTGAAGCATAATGAATTTAAGAGATGTAATGTGATACCAAAAAGAGAACCAAGAAAAAAGAAAGAAAGAAAGAGCGAGGAGACAAAATAAGATTGAAAAAAAGGCAGCAACAAGAACGGATCAGGTAGCATTGTAAATTTATAGGTCAATAATTAGAAGAGAAATCTATGGGTTCACTGAGCAGTCGGATAGTTATCCAATTTGGTACCAAAGGAGCATGCCCATTCTTCCTACAGCGAAGCCGATTATTTTCTACGATAATCCTAGTCCCCTACCCAATCCTTTCCTGTGCAGCCCACTATAGATAGATTAAACATACTTCACTAAGGGGTCATCAACCATGATAATTGCATTTTTCAATTTGATAGTTCCCAGTCTTTATGTACATTTCATTGTTCTAGATTACAATAGGTAGCTACCCGACTCTTCCGAAGCATGGCATCAGCTACAAATAGAAAATATTAGTTTTACTGGACCAATACCTACCAGTATGCAACCTGATGATGGTATTCCTATGCATAAGGTTGCTTGTATGTGTTTAAGAATGATGGGAAATCTCTTCATCGCTCATGGAGGTAATCTGGCCCTCTCCCTTAAACAGACCGGTACCTATTGCTGGGAACCTTTCGTCAACCTACATCAGGAAGCACCTTTGCCGCCGATTAATCTAGAAATTGATCAACACTTGGGTGCAATGGACTATATATATACTTCACAAGACTCTGATCAGGGAGAGTGTTCGGCTTCTGCTGCAAAAACAGGGTATAGGGGATAATAATAAAATAGCAACTCAATATTCTTTCTTCCTGTTGCTAAAATGTTTTGCTTTCCCGCTGTTATTTTTGGTTTTGGTTTTGTAGTCAGTAGTTATTTGTTAGTGTTCTCCTAATGTAAAATAACATTCCTTTTCCGTTGCAATGTTTTTTGCCTTTTCGGTTTTATGGCGATTTGGATGTTATATGCCTCCGTATTGGAGGCTTACGGTGGAAACGTCCGTCCGTCTTGGAAGCAGGGTGTGACGGACTATGCATCACAGCACCTCATCCTTTCGGTGAGAGGACCCCCTACGCCGGGTAGCCAAAAACACGGATGGACTGCAGGCCCTGGCGTCCCGTACATGGGAAACTCCGACCATTATGCTCCATCCGTTACACCACCGCTCTCTTCTATATTATGCGACTACAATAGCTCACAGTGGCAAGCCTCCCCATTTGTCCATCACTCATAAACCCGTTTGACATGAGCACCCCATATTAGTAGCTGTTTCACTGTTCTATTGAGTTCAGAATCTACTGTCCTAATAACGCTCCCGAGGATTGTGGAGTCATCTAAACCGATTATTAATAGAAACAGCAGCTAAAGAGCGAAGATTGATTCCCCAGTAGGAAGCATGTCCACAAATTAGACTCCTAGATTCCACCCCACGTCTCTCCTCGACTAGATTTCAGAGTCGAGATAGCCAGACGCGAAATCACCAAATATCACTCATCCAACCCAGCCGCCACCCTCGGCCACGCCGAAGCCATTGCTCTACTAGAGCGCAGGCCTCTAATCTCTAGAGTAAATTTCCTGAGAAGGGCTAATGCCTTCCTGGCACGGTATAGTCTGAGCCGGTTGGGCGTGGTGGATCCCATAAACTAGTTTTCGCTTATTCCTGACCCGCAAAGCTAAACCCGTCCGATGCTAATGCAACGATTTTTACCGATAATCCACTAGCGAATTTTAATACCCTTTATGGTATCATACAACAGCTCCCTGCTTTGGACCTCATGCTATCGATACTGTAGAAGGGTAGAGAGCAATTAACCCCATCAACCAGAGATATCCTTTGCTGGCTGAGCTTGAATAACAGTCCCATACCATCTTACCGGACCCTGCACTAATTTCATCCATTCGTGAAACTCCATTCATTCTACGGGCCTACCCAGAGTGCGGGATTTGCTATCCTACCGCGGTCGGTGAAAAGCAGGTACTCTAGGTCAGGGCCGGGGGTTCATGGCCAGTTTTTGCCCGCCCTTGTAGACAGTCGAGCCAATAATGGCTTCTTCCACAAAGGGAAGAGAGGAGAGGCGAAGGGAGGGAAGGAAAGGAAAATAAAAAGAGAAGAAGGCCCCCGGATAACAATTTCAACTTTGTGGATTAGAATCCTTAATGGCCAAAGCTTCTATTCCACCTGATGTACCAACTCCACTTGTTATCTCTTATTCCTCGTCGATATTTGGGAAGCGAGGCTAGCTGGTCGGGGGGGGGGAGGGGGGTGATGCAGTAACCCCATCGCTCGATGCCGTGTTAGTGCAAGGCAGCGTTCTCAAGGGGCCGGGCCGGCCTGCAGATAAGTTAGCCTGTAGATGTACAATCAGGCCAGGTGAGGGCAGGGTGAAACAGGCCTAGGCTTTGTAAGACAGGTTGTTGCGAAGCCTGGTGGATTCCCGCATATCCGGTCTTATTAGTAAATATTTTGTTTATAGGTAACCGACACCTTCGGATTCTCGGAAATATGGCAGATATCTGAAGAGCCCCGCAGATCTTTGAAAATTCCCGTAGATATTTGAAGATGTCCCCAGATATCTGTAGGCCAGGTTAGATAGGCCATTAGGGCAAGACTGTGGCCTACAGTCTTGCCTGGCATGCCCTGTACCTCAAGCCTGGCTAGACTGACCGCCTGCGAGCACTTTTTATCACTTCCAGCTTGGCATTTGGTTGCCGAGTTGGTTGCTACATGGGTATTTTTGATGTTGGACTCCTGTCCCTATATAAAGCCTTAGTCGGGACTGAGTGGAACACTTCGGGTATATAGCTTAAAGGAACTAATTTATAATTAAAGAAAAAAAAGTGTTCTCGTTAGGTTCACGTCGCTACTTCCTTCAACCTTGGTATATTACAATACCATTGTTATGATGGGGAGCCCTCGCAGACCTGGGAACTTGATCTCTGGCAATGGTACCGGTACACAAGCTCCAATTCATTAAGGTCACCGAGCCACCACCGACACGGCATAGACAATAGTAGCGAGGATAAATAGTAACAATCTCGTAACAACATTAGACATCAACATGTTGATAGAGGAATAGACAGAAATAAGCAGAAACTACCGCTAACTACAGCCTAAGAAGAATGCTCAGAAAAAGTAAATAGAACGAGACAAAATATGTGGAAACATCTCAATCGAAGCTAGAAGAACCTCTATCCCCCGCTCCAGCGACTTCAACTCTTGAGAAACACAAGTCGGCTCATCCCACCGAAGTAGCTTTCCAGGTTATTAGGCTTTAAGATCGCAAAGCCCACACTCGCAGAGTTATTGGTCGTCAGCGCTGGCCGGTCCCCGGGCATTATGCTGCCCCGAGCTTTTCGTCGAGGCCCGTTTCGGTAATTCGTTCCCCAACCCTCGAAGGGTATACGAATGGAATGCGCGACTCCGTGTGCTTCCAGTTCCTTGAGTTTATCCTCTGATCTACTCCACAATATAGTTGGGTGGCTAACATAGAGACCCCATTTCCTCTCTCATCGGGTAATATCGACTTTTTTCCTAACCTTGAATGCCGCTGTGCCCAACTCAAGCTCTGCTGGGTGATAAGAAGGAACAAGAAAATACACGGGACAGAAATAAGGATTCGGACCGACAAAGTGACAACATCTCCGCTTTGAAGAACGAATTGTACTGTAGCATCTTCCACCGAGCCTCCCGGTCCTTCTGCGTAGTTTTGCATGCCATTCCTATCGTATGTGGTTGTGTCGCGTAGGACATTCCGACTACTGATCCAAGCAGCCAACACCAAACGTTGGAGGTCGCTTTTAATCGTGGATGCGCTCGCATCTAGAATATACTCAGAAGCCGCGAAATTGGAAGCCGATTTGAGCGCAGATTGCCCTCCCAGAAAACCTACCCAGACAACACGTGGTAAATCAAACCCATCCTTCAAGGCTTTGATCCAGGGACTGCGCAGTTTCAGGCCATGCAGCTTATCTAAGTCCGAGGTATCCACCGCTTTGCCATTAAGATGCCACTTATTATGTTCCCAGCATCTGAGGACTGGCCGCCCCCGGACCACCTGATATGCAGCGGTTGCGTTTACCCGAGACATTTCGGTCAAATACCATGGGTCTTGACCAGGGGTGTGTGAATAGAGCCCGCCAGTGGTAATTATCATGGAGTATGAAGTGTTGGATCCCTTACCCCGGGAGTCCCACCTAAAGTACAACATTGGAAGACCCATCTCCGGATCGTATCTGACGCGAACTGGGTCATTATTAGGGATTCTGTAGATATCTTCTTCGTCGGTTGAATTCAGGAGCATTGTATAATCTGTGCGGCATGAACCTTTGACCCTGAGCTTCAACTTGGGATCACTCTGCAGCCCCATGTCCACCCCTGTAACACTATAGTTGTAATTCGCCAGGGCATTACCATCCTCCGTTCGGACATCTACCTTTACTTGTTTACGGGCTGTAACCTTGGGTGCTTCGATGGATCCGAGTGCGCGGAGTACTGAAGGGGCGAACAATGCACCCAATCTAGAACTTCCAACGCCGCCGTCGTCCGCTGACCTGTAGAGGTCGAGGTCGGGGTAGAAGATGGCATCCTTTGCCGCAGGGGCGACGTTTCCCATCGCGAGTTGTACGGGTACTAGGATACCAGCGATAACATTTCCAACAGCCATAGCCAAGGCAATAAATACAAACAGGAGGCCCCACAAGAGATCGCTCACCCCGCACTTCGCGTTAGATGCGGCGGAACCTTCCGAAGTCCCGTTCTGCTCCTCTCGGACAGGAGGCACGCTCTCGATCGTGGGGAATATGTCGTCCGAACCGGTCTTCGCGTTCTGGCCGGCAACCCCTGGATGAGACTGGACTCCGTTGGCTCCTAGACCCGAGGGTGCCTCCACAGGATTATCCCCAATCATGTGCAGTATCACTCTCTTGCAGTAAGATGCCATGAACGTCATCGCATTCATCGATTCACCAGAGTTCCAAAGGGCGACTAAGACAGTCTGACGGTTTGGGTCTCCGCATGTGGGCCAGAATGCCATTATAATGGCTATGATCAAGTTCCATCCAATCATAAAAATGAAGATGATCAGGATGGTATACGCCGAGTTGATGAAAAGAGAATCTTTTTTGCTGACTGCGACAGCAGGGATCCCACCTGAGTCTGTCGGCATCACAAAGAGCTTTGTGATCCCTGTGACATAGGTATTCTTCGGGGAGTTGGTGTAAATCTCCATGGTGAGGGGGCACGGTGCTGCTGCAAGGAGATCTCTGTTATTGCCATTAGCTTAGCAAGTGTTCCTTGAAGGGAGGATGTCTGACAAATACCAAGTTGTGTGCAGTATCGTTGACCAAATTTTCAGGGAGAGCGATCTTCGAGGACTAGCGGATGAGGCCCTTCTGGTCAGGCGGAGTTTCCGGACTGATCTCCCGTTCTAGGAGAGGGACGGGAGGGGAGGATATATTCGGACATTCCTTGTAAGGGTTTCCAGAGAAATCAGCCGTCTTTTAAACCATTAACCGTTATCTAGGCTTTGCATAAGTAGATTCTAGATTACTCGCATGACCTACTAGATTTGTAAGGGCGTCCAACCTTTCACACCACCTTCGCTTTTCCTAAAGGCACTGGGGGGTGAAAAGATATTGAAATGATCTCCTCGGCACCATTTGCTTTGGGTCCTGATTCGTCGGTCCCTGCAGTCATCCTGCATGCCCGTAAAAACCCAAATAATAGAACCGTGTGCTATGTACGATACCGGTTGCTGAGAATTCCCTACTTTAAAATAGGGGCGAGACACACAGCAAAAAGAGACGCGCCCGGCCCCTCCGTAAGGTATAAAAAAATAAAAAAGCACCGTCCCTTACCAAAGGAGGCAACTCCAACGACATAACACGCCGTCCGATTATTTGAGTTTATGGCAGCTCAAAGTGCATACCGGGGGTGAAGGGTAAGTCTGTCGAAGTCCCTCTGATTGGCCCCAGCATCTTCTAAACCACTCAGAGAGCGCTGTATGCTCCGGCCACAGCCCCAAGAGTTCGACAGACTTTTTTCTCTCACCAAAAATTAGGGTGGTCTATGCGCTATTCAGCTGCATAATTCGCGTTACACACAAGTAATTTCGACCAACTCCCCATGCACGCAGGCAGTCTCTGCCACGGTTCTGGCGGGGCATCAAGGTGTTATGGCACTGAATACCAGCGAATGAGCCGGTTAAACTAGCACACAAATGGTTCTGCCCCACTCAGGTTAAGCTTACGGTGCTTGTGTTGGGTGTGGCAAGGAGTATAGCGGCTCTGCGGGTTTTCTGAATTTGCATTATCGCTTGGAGGGTGGGGCTGCATGCCGGGCTAGTTTATGGATTAAGTTTTTGGCTGAGGACTGTGGTGACGGTGAAGACGAGTTTGATGGGCAATTTTTTTTAGCGGAATGATGGGGGAGTTGGTGTAAGTTGATTGTTGTGTGTTTTGTGTTTTTTTTTTGTTTTCGCTAGTGAATACCGGTTAGGCACTCCAAGGATAAATTTAAGGAATTTACGACCAACTAGACTCGACTCAGCAGACCTTTTCTCACACCCTAGTACTCTATCCATGCCACAGGTAGGCTGGGATGGCTGCTTTCTGGTGGGACTTGGAGGCTAGGTATCAATCAGGTGGGGTCCGACGCGCAGTACCAGTGTCGAGAGTTGTGGGTAAGTCTGTAGACTCCTTCCTTATTAGTTCGTGAGCTCCCTCGGCCATTCCGAGAACAGTGTTTCCTCCAGCCACTGCGCCATGCGTTCGACAGTCTTTTTTCTTCTTTTCACATATCATACTACGTATAACATGGGGGAGGGGTCAACGAACAGGGGGGCTCAACGAACACTCGACTAAAAATGACTTAGTAAGCTGCGATTTTGTTTGGGCTGTTCGTTGAGCCCCCCTGTTCGTTGACCCCTCCCCCATGTTAGTGTCCGATGGAATTTTTTCTGCACCTTAGCACAGGCACCAGACGAGACTTTTTCGTACAAGGGCTGCCAAGTACTGTAGAGTTCCACAAATAAGCTCCGCGGATTATTCAAAGGTTGAGTTGTGGATTATCTAAGAGTACCGTATATATTCACGGGAGTTAGGTTTTGGGTGGCGGCGGCCTATTCTAAGGCACGGCTTATTTATGGAATTCTACGGTAGGTCCTTTAGTGGTGGCAAGCGAAGCAAAATCACCGAGCACCAAGCCAATGGGGTAGCATGTTGATATGCTTTCCTATGCTGTAGATTCGATATGTAAGACATTTATGCTATGCTCGCCTTGTACCAAAAGAGCTTGCTGGTGCTTATCCGATCTTGGCGACAAAATTCGTGGCCCCCCCCAGGTGTTACACCAAAAATGGGTGATTTCGGACTCTCATAACTCATCCCAAAACTGTATGGATTTAATCAACCCAAGATATAGTGTAGGCAATTGTTCAAACTTTCTATGTAAAAATTATGAGAATTTTTCCATTCTCCTGTGAGAGTTGAGAGTTGAGGATTGTCATGGGATGCAGTTGCAATGTCCCTTTTGTATGGGACACTCATACAAAATCAGAGGTATCTTTTGCCTACCATCATTATTTCTAGTATTGAACCATGGGCATTAACTAACAGAGCTTGTCGCATATAAATGATAATATCCAGCTGAGTCTAAAGAGTCTGAGGAATTTTACCATTTTTTTGCACAGCAACTGGCTGTGATTTTATGAGGTGAAAATGGCCGTTTTTGGAGTAAAATGGGGGGGCACGAATTTTGTCACCAATCTCGTACAGTGTCGCTAAAACTGGAATGATTTGCCCTCAAGGTAGGCGTTGGAGTCGCCTCTCCAGCTAAGGCCGGGAGTAAATTTCCTCCCTTTTTGTGTCAGCGGGGCGCTGAGGGGCAGCTTTTCTGAGCTGTTTCCCCTCTTAATCTAAAGCGGGAATTCTGGACGGCTAACGTGAGGGCCAATTATTCCAGTTTTTACCGTAGATTCAACGGGAGACTCGTGTGGATTCGCTTTTTCTCATTGCAGATGTGGATGTTGAAGTTAACAGGGTAGAAAAAAAATCTAGCCCGACCAAGTCTGGCCGCTAAGACTCTGTACCTTGGTCACCGATTTGTGAGCCACAATTACCAGATCAGCGGGCGTAGGTGTGATGAACCAACCTCATACAATCGCGGAACAGGAAAATATACACCCCTAGCAAATATACAGTTCGCTGCTGATTAGTCGGACCTCAGTAATCCTTGCCCACACGCTAATCGATGGACTGTATATTTCCTGGGGGCGTATATTTTCCTGTTCCGCGATCGTATGTCTCAAGTTCATATCAACTTACATCTGTTTTCCATTTTCCTGACTGGCAGAGATTGACCCTCTTTGACTATGAAAATAACGTAGAGCGGCCCCGGAGCAGGCAATGCTACCGTGTGATCTAGCAAAGGTCAGATTGGGGCTGAAGCGAAATTAATGTAACCGAGCTAACAGGAGGGCGTGAAGAAGGCGAATTCGCCACAGTTTAAACATATGACCGTACCCCCCGATTACTCACTTGCTCACAACCTAGGGCGCTCTCAAGAGAGTGCCTCACAGCTCAATGAGAGTTCACAGCTCAACGATAGATTTTTATTTGTGTATGTGAATTTAAGAATTACGAGCCACTACTAAACATCCTCTGATGCTTTAAAAGCCCTTCTGACTTTCCCATACATTGTTTTAAGTCTTTGCAAACAAGTCTTCCATTTTTTCCCCTCTCTTTTTCAGCTTTTATTTTCATGTGGTGGGAATTTTATTTGAAATCTTTCAATCACACTTTATTATTATAGATAAAGGGAACCATGCCAATCTAGGCTTTGAGACCCGACAGCATTCAATATTATTTTATTAATATAAATAAAGGGAGCCTATCGTTGAGCTGTGAGGCACTCCATCGGAGTACCATGGTTCGAAGGTCGCTTGGCGTCTTTCGGAGTGGTGGGAGCCTTGGCACGGTTAGGCAGCGGTGGTTGGACAGGTTCAAGAAAATTCTCAATAATTCCAATATGATTTTTGCCAGATTATGGTATTCTCGTACCGATAGGGCCGAGGTACTAGTAGTATACCCGATTGGGTCTGACAGTGGGATATGTTGTCGGGGATGAAGGAGGGGGGCTCATAGCGCCCGTTAGTGACCCCAAGAAGAATTCTCGGCACTTTAGAATGGTAGGTTCCATGCACTTTTGTCGCGACTCGATGAAATCCCTCACTTTTCATATTCGGAGGACAGGGAATAATAGATTGATTAAGAGACCTTATCGAAGCGATTTCCCAGCTTACCGAGCATGAAGACTTATATTTTGCTAACGATTCCTACATAGTCGTGCCCAGGGGGAATTGTACTGTGCTAAAGGTCTCCCCACAGTAGCTAGAACGTGTTCGGCTATTTCTCATAGTTAGCAATTCCCTGTCTCCAAATGAAATTCCCTTTGGGGTGGTAGCTTCGACTAGTTTCCATCCGCCCAGGGCTAAGCTCCATTGACACGATCATTTGCACTTGGTTTTCCCACCCCAACATTTGATTCAGCTAGGGAGTGCACAAACCAACTAGCAGCAGGCACTTGCGATAAGCTCTAAGTGCCTGAAAATAGCGGGGGAGGGTATGTTTTAGGCAGGTGCCTAGATATGCCTTGATTTTTAATCAATGTTTTCCCCGGATACTTATCGCGTGGTACTGGTGTGCCCTGAAGTGTTTGAGCGGGTACGGTAGTGAGACCAGTCATGCAACTCAATTGGCCCACAGAAAAACTCTGTTTTGTGGTTAGCTTGGCGCACACACTTTATACCCGGAAGACAAAAGTGCCTGTGTTTTTTGTGCAACGGAACCATCGCCAAAAAGAAATCCTCGCATTAGGAATAAAACATCCAAAGAATCAATCACCACAACCACGCCTCTACGGATCCCCGGCACGGAGTCCCAGCATGCCCAAGTCAAGTCTCTCTTAGAACTTACTGTCCCAGGAAAGAAGATAGAGCCTCTTGCCGAGCTTCTGGTCATATGCACAACAGCTCTATCTTAGGTGATGGTGGCCGCCGGGTAACCTAGGCTGTGGCCTGTGGTAGACCCACTCTGCTGTAATAAACTCTAGCCTAAATCCACCCTTCATAAGCGCATAAGACAGAGTTTGTGCCAGGTGGAGAAAGGCCTCTGCGTTCTTCTCGGAATTCTTTTCTTCTGGTGTGTGCTTGCATGTCGTGTGGTGAGCATTGGAGAGGATTCTTGTCTTGAAATTTTTGGGGTGATTTTTTTTAGCGATGGTTGCGTTTCACACACTTTTGTCCCCCATTGTACGAGTACAACACGACTGATGATCTTATCCATCATAGGAACGAACTAACGCTATTTAAGACCTTTTGATTCTGATTCCGGAGATACAGTCTCTCCGGAGAGAGTTTTTATTGTATTACGGTAGAAGAATACCAGGATCGGTTACAGGGATCACACACCAGCACCGTACTGTACAAGTACCAACCCCATTGTAGTATGCATGGAGCCACTAAGATTGAGCCATGCGACCAAACCGGGCGATTACCGGATTCGGAGAACGGTCCCAGCTACCCGGGCTTCTCAGAACATCTCAGTCCCAGTGGGATGGTGGGATTTACGCCCTGGACTGAGAATTTTACGGGCTGAAGCTCTCAGAGTTGACGGAAGCGGATAGCGTTAGAGATAAGGAAAGCTGATTACTGGTACTGAGGGACAAGGAGTGATAATAGGGTTAACGATTCAATTTATTCTAGAGCTGAAAAGATTAACGTTAGGGTTTATGGTCCGAGTAATGCCTTTCCTTTATGGGAAAACCTTTCATATATGGTGCCAATCGTCTAAAGCGTGTACCAGTGGTGTTGCAAAATGTAATGCTTTATGTAATCAGGGTTAGGATCCCTAATAGTGTAAAAAACATTTCTCAAGGCCTGCTGTTCAAGTCTCAAGGTCAGTTCACTTTTTTTGTACATTTTGATGTAAAATTTCTTCAAGCAATATTACAATAAAAATTAAACAATTGAGAACCCACTGGCAATAGCTTTAACTATTACCATGACCTCAATCCTCCCCTGGCTGACCAACTGAATACAGCTATATGGGTCTAAGGTGTATGAAAATCTTCCAAGTAGAAACTACCACTGGCAGTCACATTGCCATGTAACTAGTTAGGCTATAATGTACTTTAATCCAATAATATATAGGCTATAATAGACTCTTCTTGCAATTAAAATTGAAAAGTTATTAAATAAGTGGAGAATTACTTCCATGGAAATATTCGATGTAAAAACAATAGCATAATAAGTAAACATTATTTGAGACTTGAACAACTGACCTCCAGAAATCATTTTTGACTTATTAAATAATTTTGCCCTAATTACATAAAGCATTACATTTTGCAACACCACAGGTACACGCTTTAGACGATTGGCACCATACCATGAAATATGAGTGAAACATGGTACTTTTATTCCCGATACCACAATTTTTAAGAATCACAACGCTAGCCCTTCTAATCAATAAAAATATAAAACAAAGACACTTTCGCCCTATACAAATTAATAATTAAATTCATAAATTCATAAATGGAAATAGGGGAAGTAAAAGGAGAAAAATAGCAAATAGAAAAAAATAGAAAAGATATTATTCATGTCCAAAAGTACAGGTTCTTGCATTATGCCTCCCCTGAGGTTACTACAGTCGGCGAAAAAAACACAGTTTTAGTTAGCCCAAGGGTGGTTTTTTCACCAACCCCAGATCTGGGCGTTCTTGGCTGAAGAGCTAACTGTAATTGACGTGTTTTTTTCGCCGAAGACCGTGCGCCGTTCGATCATTGTATACTGCAAGGTTTCACCCATTTTCATGGTATATGAGAGGTTTTCCCTTCCTTTATTCCTATTCCGGAGGCACACAAGAAAATAGGGTCATGCGCGGAGAGAGATCGATAGGTGTGGGAAGTGATGGAGTGATTGTGATGGAGTGATTGAGATGGTTTTATTATTCTTATATAGATTTATGGTTGGTTGGTTAGATTGGTTAGATTGGTGGTGAGTGAATGAAGTTTACGATTATACCTACCCAGTAACCGTGCGCTCCTGCGGATTATGTATCCGCGCGCAGTTCCAAAATCCTGGCAGCACGTCTCTAACGGGCCTCTCAGCTCAACGGAAGGTCTCAGCTCAACGTGGGATTCGCGCTTAATTCAACCGAAAAAAACAAACACCCACCACATGAAAATAAAAGTTGTAGAAGAAAAAGAAAAAAAGGAAACAATGTGTGAGAAATTTGGAAGGACATTTAAAGCATCAGAGAATGGTTAGTAATTCTTCAATTTAAATACAAATTGCAAGTTGCGTTGGGCTGAGATCTTTCGTTGAGCTAAGAGACACGTCTAAAAACGTGCCCGAGATTGCGAGCAAGTGAGCAATCGAGGGTTGTGGCTCCGCCACAACCCTGGCATGGTTAGGCTACGGTAAAAACTAGAATAATTGAACCGTGTGCTATGAAGTCCAGAATTTCCTTCTCTGGAACGGGGGCGAAAAACGGAGCGAAAAAACAACGACTTTCCCCCTTCCGAGACGGGGGGAAAACAAAAGTTTCTTGACCTTACCGAGAGAGGAAAGTCCAACAACATACCGTAAAAACTGGAATAATCGAGTCGTGTGCTGTGTAGTCAGAGTTGCCCCCTCTGGTAAGGTCAGATGTTTTTTTAGTTTTTTTATTATTTCTCTTAGAGGTGCTGAGCCGCTCTTTTGCTGTGTTTTTCTCCCATTTTCTAAAGTAGGGAATTCTCAACGACATAGCACACGACTCGGTAGCACACGGTTCAATTATTCAAGTTTCTACGGTAGCCCTAGTCTGGTTGGGGAGTTGGACAATTGCGCCATAAAACTCCGGCAAAAGCACTTTACCAAGGTGTTAGAGAGGGGGCGTTCGGGAGATCGCACTGTGCTCGAGTAGATGTGAAGAAAAGGCACTACCCGTATGCTCCGCTTACAAGTAGAAAGTGAAACAGATCCAGGAATGACAAGAGGGAAAAAAAGAAAGAAAAAAGGTTGATACCATATTAACTTGAATAAAGAATGGTGTGCTATGAAGTCAAGAATTCCCTACCTTGGAGAAGGGACGGAAAACATAGACAAAAAGGGGGAGAAAAAACAAAAAAAGTACCAGATCTTACTAGAGGGGGGCAACTCCAACGACATAGCACACCGTTCTCTTATTCAAGTTAATACGGTATTATGCATGTAATGTACTCGAGTACTCAAGTGTGGTGCATGTGGTATGCTGCCTTCTGGCAATTCAGAGTTTGGTATTAAGTTTGGTTTGGGAGCTACCGATTTCGCACCTAATAATAAGATCGCAGAAGGTACTTGTACTCGGGCGCAGTATTCAAGGACAGTGGTTAAATTGTAGTGCAGATCCCTCCCCTAACGTACCACCAGGGGCTGCTCACGCAAGGCATCACTATGCTCAATTGATGTCCTTGGCTCGTTCCAGTCTAGCTAGCCCACCTGTAAATATCGCACAGTAGGCACCAAGGCATCCGAGCGAAAGAATTTACTGTAATGTACTGTCATTCTGGGCATTCCTATGTCCTGCTTTCCCAGAACCTTGGCGTTATTTTATATTTTTTCTTCCTCACCAGAGCAACAGAATCAAGTCTCTTTCAGAGCGAATTATCCCATGTAGAGCAAGAATACCCGTACCCGGGGAAGCGCCCGTACCCGCATTCTAAGGACCTGATTAGATGACTGAATATTGAGGTTCATGGGATTAGGGATCTGTCGCTTACAAAACAACAAGCAAGAGCTTCGAATCCTTTGGATTTTTGGTAGAGCTCAACAAGTAATTTCACTGGTACAGATTTGGTAGTATTAGAGTACGGAGGCCTATAGCGACCAAATCGCCACGAAACCCAAAGACAGGAAGCAATTGATTAAAAACACAAAAACCAATTTGGATTAACAGCAAATTTCAACAACTAAGAAATTAAGAAACATTGAAGCATAATGAATTTAAGAGATGTAATGTGATATCATACCAAAAAGAGAACCAAGAAAAAAGAAAGAAAGAAAGAGCGAGGAGACAAAATAAGATTAAAAAAAAGGCAGCAACAAGAACGGATCAGGTAGCATTGTAAATTTATAAGTCAATAATTGGGGGAGAAATTTATAGGTTCACTGAGCAGTCGGATAGTTATCCAATTTGGTACCAAAGGAGCTTGCCCATTCTTCCTACAGCGAAGCCGATTATTCTCTACGATAATCCTAGTCCCCTACCCAATCCTTTCCTGTGCAGCCCACTATAGATAGATTAAACATACTTCATTAAGGGGTCATCAACAGGGTTCTCAATGGCCGGCCGAGGACCGGCTCGGACCAGCTAGACCTGGTCAAAGTCTAGTCTAGTCCAATAGTAGAAATTAGACTGACTAGGTAGTCATGGTTGCTGGAACTGACCGGACCGAGCTTAGTTAGACCGGGCAGATCAGGCAAAAAACGAGTGATCAGGGGTGCATCGGCTGGTGGCTTATCCGCGAAAATTGCGGCTGAACAGATCACTGAGCGCTAAAGAAGTTCTCTCGTTCACTAAGTGATTCACTAACTGCACAGAGAGGAGCATTTATAAAGCAGAA
>Ga0307517_10001454_pt1 | contig 39750 bp, 49 predicted proteins | sample 23_EM_MG_FD_194515 | JGI IMG/M metagenome (GOLD analysis project Ga0307517, IMG submission 194515) | Populus trichocarpa ectomycorrhiza microbial communities from riparian zone in the Pacific Northwest, United States - 23_EM | ecosystem: Host-associated > Plants > Roots > Unclassified | place...
ATAGCTTTGCACATATAGCGTATGTCCCTAAGACCCCCTACCTAAAGGTAGTGGGAATAAAAAAAAAGAAGGGAGAAGAGAAAAAAGGAACAAAAAAGGAAGAAAAGTTTTGATTCACAAAGGTATTATCTGAGCTACTGTCCGTCGGTGTCCTCGTTCCCCTTGCGTTCCCCCTCATCATCGCAATAGCCATACGATTGACCGAGTGGCTATCCTTTTCTCAACTGTATCAGTTACAATAGACAAGATAAGGAAGCATAAATTCATAGTATGGTAAGCCTTAATTCCAATCTTTTTCATTCAGTCATAGACCCTTCGGTTTGATATTGTCCTCATTTCGGTTGACCGAGTGAGGATTCCAATCTATTTATCGTTTCATACTCGTGCTAATCTACCCTATCTAACTCATTCAGACTTTCGATTCTGTTGCTTTGGTTGACCAAGTGACAGCCCCCAATGGATTCGTTCCAGTGGACCGAACGACGATGACGATACTTCCTACTATCTATCGCCCAACCCGATTTAAATTTGAATTTCCTCTCGCATTATTCAGGATACTGTCGCTTTGGTTGACCAAGTGACGGGCCTTCCTCGATAAGGATTCGCCGATGAAGGACTATTGGTATCTCTCTCACACACACGCGCCATCGCTCTTTGTTTTATGCCGTCACCTCGGTTTGGCACTTCGTCTTCATTTCGTTTGAGAGTGGTTATCATTGAATCTGAACCACGCCTCCTCGCTTTCTACAGTCACTTCGGTTGACCAAGTGATTTCCATCTGACTCTCTTCCATTGCCCTCGTAAAGCCCTGCCTATTTATGAACTTGGTTCGTTTTAATCATCTTTCCGATATCCTTGTGTAACTTTGTCACCAGCACCGACTTTCGATATTAAGCACACTTTGAGTGCCATTCATTCACTGTGGTTTGCCGAGCGACTACTATGCCACGTACGGGCTACCTCATCTTACCGCTTGCTCCATTCACTTCGGTTGACCGAGTGATTATTGTTCCATTTCTGACCTTCGCCTTTCACTTCGACTGAACAACCAAATGTATATTTAAACGCCGCAGGGAATGTATATATGGAACAGTTACCGGTGGCACTATCTGGATTAGAAGTGGTGTCAAAAATATCTTTCCTGTTATGCACTCAAATAACATTACCTTTTTTTGATCAAAAACGACCTACCTTCTCCCTTCAAAATTCTGGCGAAATATGCTATCGCTGAGCAAATAACCACACATCTTATGGACAGCTCCAAAACTCCAAGGTTATCGCAGTGCCAGTGCCGTTACCAGTGCCAGCCCCCTGCGCCTTTACATTCCACTTCCAGATCATGATTGGGCGGCTGGTGCTTGTGTTCAAGTCGCTCGACCCGCTGGCAATAATCATCCTCGCTCCGGAGTCATCTACTTTACTTACCACGTCTGAGATTCCTTGGAGATTCCTGCCCTATTTTCTCAATGCTCCCCGATTGTTCTTCGGAACCGGCAACGCGGATAGTACTGGCCTTTATTTCAAACCCAGCGGAATGACCTTAACGCAGCCCTCCTCGACGTGCTCGGCCGTACTACACGAAGACTGGGTGGTAAAGACGATGGGCGTACGAACGACGAGGATAAGCGAAAGATGACGTTGGGCAAGGCTGCTGGGCCAGGAAAGTACAGTTACCGTGTAAACACAAACAACAGTGCTCAGAGGGAGAGTTGTGGTGTAATACACGTACAACTTAGTGTTTGAAGACGTTGATGTCAGATGAGAAGAATACATCAGATGGCGTCCACATTATTTAGCATCAGCGTCACAAAGAAACCATTTCTGCCAATGCCATCGTCGCCCACTCAACCACTCATCATCACAATAGCCACACGGTTGACCGAGTGGCTATCCTTTTCTCGACTCATCTTCTTCATCGTCCTCATTTCGGTTGACCGAGTGAGAATTCCTATCTTTTTATTCTCTATTTTGACCAAGTATTTCATTGTCCTCCCATCTATCATACCTGTTCTAATAATCTACTTTACCTAGTAACTCAGAGTTTCAATTCTGTTGCTTTGGTTGACCAAGCAACAACTACTCTCAAGGTTGACTGAGCGATTATGCCGCAAACCGCCCCTCCATCGTCCAACCCCACTTTTTCAGCGGAGGGTACATTGGGAACAAGACGAAGTCCGAGTCATTCGTTCCTAAGCGATTATGGACTTACAAGGGTCTTCATTTTCAGATCGAGTCACGTCAATCAACGTACACGGATGAGTCAAGAAGTTAGTTATCATAAATGAAGGAACGCTTGTCGTTTTCGCAGAAACCATGCTTTCTCGACACCTCCCACTAATCACGAATCGCATTCATTTCGCCTCCAGCGCGATGGCTCCCCTTCCTACTATTACACCCCGCGTTAACCTCCCACTTCTCGGCGTTAACATTCCACCTCGAAGCGGAAACCCGGCAGAAAGAGAACTTACGCCTTCCGAAGATAGCAGAGAAAGCTCTCCAGAGAACAAGCTCAATGTAGACGATGGAGAATCTGAGCTCTCCGAATTGTCTGAGCTTGAGTCCGATATCGGTAGCAACGAAGCGCTACGCCCAGCCCAGAAGATTCCTAAACCTTCCGGAGAACCTGGACGACCAAATTCTGGTGGATACAGCATTGAGGACGCATTGGTTTCGTGGGGCAAAGAAGAATTCGGAAAAGTGACAGTGAGTAACAACACCAGAGCCTCCTCCTTAATAACGAAGCTTTCTTTAGAAGTTTACGAAGAAGCTTGCTGATGCAAAATTGGACCAAACGAAAAGTTACGGCAAGCAGGATCATACGAAGGTCAACAGATTGTGTGAAACGGTATTTTTCTACCTTCACCAGTCCGCCCTTTCACTCAAAGGTGTAGTAGGTCGCAAGGAATTACCCCATTGTAGATAAATACGAGGATTATTGGCCAGTTCGAGGGATCTTGAAGATGCATCTGAAGGCAACCTCTGAGAGCTATCGGCGCGAGGTCAAGGCAGTAAAAGGAAAGAAAATCGGAGGAGAGGTTTGACCAAATGGGTGAATTATGTTTTGACCGAGTTGAAAACTTCATTCCTCGATCGCTAATTCAGAGTGACAATATTAATTATGCATATTCTGTCATGACAGCAGCGTCAAACTAAGTTTGGTCTTTGTGACAACCCCGAGTATACCTCCGCGATAAAATCAGGATTGGGCCTTTCGTGAGATCGATCGATGACTCAGCTCGCCAAAGACCTTCATTCGGACCTACTCTGCATCAAATCAGGTTTAAACGAGGTGGTTTCCCCGAAACAATTTCTAGCTGAACAATTCGACGATCTCATCCAAGCCCTCAAGGCTGCGAAGCAAACGTGGATAGAGGCTTCAATCCGGACTGGCCAGCAGCCCTCAGCCCCACCGCATCCTCACGGCGGTCCCATACCCTTGCCATCATTTGCTGAAATTGTGAAGGCCGACTTCATGATGACGTCCGGGTCTCGGGCACCGCCTAAAGGATCAGAGTGCGTCAATCTAATCAGAGTGCGTCAATCTACTGAGTCATGTAGAAATCAGCCGCAATCCGGATCCCAGCCTTTTTGATAGGGTACGCACGACGACTTCGATTCTTCCTGTGTAAAATACTTGACGTAAGTTACTTTGCCCATATTTTGGTAGGGACCCTGGCATGGAAGACGAGTGACAGTAGCACCAAGCTTTACCCTTTGCGTACCAAGGACCAGCTCTCATCATCACATCGGCGTAATTATCCATCTCCTGGGAGTTACGCGCAGCAGGCCGATTTTGTCGTTAGACGGTAAGATGCCTTTCTCGTGAGATGTTGCTTTGTCTCATCCATCGTATTATTTGGATAGATTCGTTCAGTATGCACAACAAGGGAGGCAGTTATTCATCCCGAGGGATGCAATATTCACACTTTGAGTAGCGGGATGAATGAACGGCGGAAATTAATACGTTCATGATGTACGATACCCCTTTGAAATGGAAATACCACTGCGAATGCGTCGTTAAATTTTTTATTTGTGTGGGGCAGAGGAGATGAAACGTGAAGTTTACCGGAACGGGCCTCTCGAAGGCGCTTGGAGGAAGGCGCTTGGAGTCGATGCCTGTAGTCACTTGAAAATGTTATTTGGGGGAAAAAAAATAGTCTAACTCCAGGATGTTAGCATGTACGCCATCACGGTATCCACAACTGTATTATCGGCTCTGACTCAACTAATGCTGCTTCCCACACGTATGGGTAAACTGCGTTGGTTTCCATTCTCATAAGTACGTGACTCCATTGATTAAACCGATTTGCAGCAGATTTAGTTCATCGATTTAAAGAGTCTGGATGAAGCAGATGATGTCGTTATTTGGGAATGGATTCATCCCTCCTGAAGCTTGGCGATGGCGGGATGAGTTCCGATGAAAGTGATGTCTACAAAAACACGAATATGAATCTCTATCATATAAAGTGCCGAAATCTGGACATCGTGATGGAATGATCGACAAACAATGTCTGAAAGACTTGTATTCAACGCAAGGGGCCAGACCTGGATTGAGGGTGTGCGGGTCCGAAACATCGAGAGTACATGAGATATTCCACCTGGAATTCCTGTGTTGATTGAACAAGAATGGCTGGGGGGGAAGAGCGCAGACGGGCGGCGGAAGTTAAGGATCTCGACAAAACAAATGTGTTGGATCAACTTGACGGGGTGAAATATTAGGGATGGAAGAATAAGATGCCCTGAGCTGCGTGGATACCCCGATACCCACTGTGGCAGGCCATTTTACTTTGAAGTTTCAATGTGGTGTTTAGATATATATTTGGTTGATCAAGGCGAGGTTCAGAGATGGAATGATAATCACTCGGTCAACCGAAGTGAATGGAGCGGTAAGATGAGACAGCCTGTACGTGGCCTAGTCGCTCGGTCAACTGTAGCACTTGGAGATTTGAATTGAATCGAAAACTAAAGACGAAGATAGCCAGGTCGGGCTGGACGATGGAGGGGCGTTGGCGGCATAATCGCTTAGCCAATTGGAAAGAACTGTCGCTTGGTCAACCAAAGCAACAGAATATTGAGAAGAGCCGTCACTTGATCAACCAAAGCGACGGCATCGTAAGTCTGAATGAGTGGGAGAGGGAAATTTAGAACAGATACGAGACAATGAAAATGTAAAATAATTAAAAATCCTCCCTTGGGCAACAATCCAAATTCTTGCGCGGACCAGGTGGCGTAGTCGCTCGGTCAACCGCGAATGGCACTCGGAGATTTAAAACCAAAGACGAATGGAGGCCAGACCGAGGTGACAGCGGAAAACGAAGAGCGACAACCAAAGCGACGGCATCGTAAGTCTGAATGATTGAGAGGGGAAAAATTGAAACAGATACGATACAATGAAAATGTAAAATCAAATTTGAAAATCCTCACTTGGGCAACGTTTCTCCCCAAATTCTCTTGAAAAATGCAAAAAGGCCAGATCGGGTTGGATGGAGGTGCGGTTTGTGGCATAATCGCTCGGTCAACCGGAACGAATCCATTAAGAGTAGTTGTCACTTGGTCAACCAAAGCAACAGAATTGAAAGTCTGAATGGGTTACTAGATTAGCACATGTATGATAGATGGGAATCCTCATGAGGACAATGAAATAACCAGATACTCAGTCAAACCGAGGCGTCTACATCTGAATGCAAGATGAGAATTAAAAACTTACCGTGTGTTGAGTTTAGGATAGCCACTCGGTGGCTATTGAGGATGAGTGGTTGAGTGGGCGACGACATTGGCGAGAACGTTGATTTGTCATTAATGTCGATGCCAAACAAACTGGACACGCTTTTCCGCCATTGATTATCGTCCTTATCACCATTCAACGTTTTCAACACAAGTTGTGCGTGTATTACACCACGACTTTCCTCTTCGAAGCATCGTTGCTTGTGTTTACACGGTAACTATACCCCCTGGCCCCTGCAGCATTGTCCCACGTCCTCTTCCGCTCATCATCGTCACCATTCAACGTCTTCAACACAAGTCGTGTGTGTATTACACCACAACTTTCCTCTTCAAAGAATTGTTGCTTGTGTTTACACAGTAACTATACCCTCTGGCCCTTACAGCCTTGCGCATCGTCGTCGTGCACTCATCGTTGCCGCGCACTCATTGTCGTCGCCACCTAGTCTCCGTGTAGTACACAGATACTGTACAGATACTGTGGCCATCAATTGACCCAGCTTCTGTTGCTTGTGTGTACACAGTAACACCACCCTCTTTTCCCCTTTTCTCGACTCCTCTCAACATGTCTCTATGTATGTGTAATGGCTCAATCATCATCTATTCGTTCTCTTATCACGCCTCTGCAGATACTATGACCCTCGTTGCTGAGGGCAAAGAGCAAATCTTTACTTCTCCAAATCAGCCGCACCCTCCCACCTCCCTCATTCGATCTCCCTAAACCTTCGTCCGCCTTTTTCAAGCCCCTCTGGAATCTCGAAAAGTTCCCTTATTTGGCCTTGATCCCAAAAAACCCAATTCCCTCGAACTCATCTCTCACCGCACGGCTTGCGACTGAACCGAAGAAAATCCCGTTGTGGTTCAGTTCTGGGTACTGGTCGCTGCAGTCCGCCACCATTACCGCTTGGAAATCGTCCGAGAAGAATCTCATCACCGCCACCACGAGTCTCTTTGGTCTTGTCATAAAAAGATACCCAGGCCATGACACGGTCCTCTATATTGGGGTTCGGATCCAATGCTCTATACTCTCCCAACATTCATGTATCGAATTATATTCTCATGTGCACCTGCCGGGTCCAGCTTCAGACCTAAGCCATAAGACGTATGTTCCGCCACCGAGTGGTCTTCCCTCCCTCGAACCTTCCTAGCGGTTACAGCAATTCGCTACAAACGTTATGCGATCTTGGGAACCGTGCTCGCCGCTACACGCTACATTGATTCTTGGCGAAGAGAATATCTCGCCCCTCGGAGGCTGCGTGAGTATTTCGTATGTCACGAAAAAAACACCCATTTGAAACCGAGACGGTATCGCCAATTTGCTGGCGCTGGGCACATCCGCTGACTTTGGACCGATTGAGGTGTTCATCGACTACTTATTCGAATATTCCTGTCACCACGCGATCTCTCAAGTGGATATGGATGGAAGGTTCCAAGGCACTTACTGCTAGATTTATGATATCCCTGCTGTCACTATACGCCTGTCCTTGCCCAAATAAAACCTTTCAAAAATGGTGAAGCCCAATCCTCGAATGAGTGATCCTATACATAGCATTGCAGTAAACGCTTTTTGTATTGATTAGCCTTCCACACGATCACACAATTTCGACACGATCACACAATTTCAAAAGGCTGGAAAACACTGGCCATGGCATGAAAGAGCCATTCGTGCTCGTCATCTTGGCCCTCTTACTACCCAACATACGTGGTAAATTCTTGGAAGAGGCTATTGCGTGCAACGTTCGTCAAATCTTGCCCTGAGCTGGAGACAATGGAGTCAGGACTGAACAAAACCTAACCGGATCAAGGCGATTTATCGGTGGCCTAAGTTCTTCCATCGCATCGGTATGTACGGCTCACAGCCTGGTCAACCGCTTGCATACCTATGGTAATGCAACTCATGGGGTTTTCTGGGCGGGATTTTCTGGGTGGGCAGTAAGAGTCGTACAGTTATCCGGCGGTCCCCCTCTAGTTGTTCTCACATGTCATAAATCGTGTCCATTGTATTCCTTAGTATTTCGTGTCCGTTGTATCTCTTCTGTAAATCATGCACATTGGGTATCTTTTCCTCACACGTCATATCAGATAGGCCAAAATCCAAGTTACTGGAGCACCCTAATTTCAGATCTTGTAAAATGTTTTCGCCGAGGTTACTCTCTCCAAGCAGCCAAATGTACAAACCGCTATCCAACCGAACGTGAGACTTCTGAAGTTACAGAATGTTAGTGGTACATGGCAACAAAAAAAAAAAAAAAAAAAAGGCACTCGCAGCTGTGCATTGGCGGTCTGTAGCAGATTGTGCTCAGTGTTGGACATCGGCAAAAGTTCGACACCTCCGAGAAGATGTCTTTCCATCAGCCGTGGCATCGAAACTTTGCAGCCAGGGACAGGTTGGGAGGCGTGGAGGCCACTGAGGTAAACCAGGCCGCCATTCGGGTACAACCAGGTCGAGCAGTAAAAAACACCATATATATTAAAAGCTTAAATGATTCAAAGAGATAGTAATATCCAATATATCAGAGTCTTCGTCAGGTTGTACAGGTGGAGACACTCTTGCAAGAGAGATCACAGCAATGACAGGACCCGGCCCAGCTGCTTTAAAGGAGAGGGATGCATAGTGGGATGCAATGCTTCCCGATTTGACAATTTCAAGGTCTCCGAGTTCTGAAGACCAAATTGAAAGCCCAACATCTTGGAATCGGGAGCTTCCGTCGCAGGGGTTTTGCAGCGCTTTGTAACGACGGATGACGAAAACGATTTCCACCGTATCTACGGAAGTTTGGATCTTTAGGATCGAGTCAATGACTGCAGGAACCTTGACATTGGAAGAGGGCAGTCCAAGGAGCACACACGAGTTTCCAAAGGCCTTTCTAGAAGTTGTATAGCGAAGTCCATGGATGGTTATATTGGTCAGAAATTGCGCGCGGTCGACGCGAGCATTGCTATTGTGCTGGCGGAGGATTGTTTGTAGCCTGGATGGCACCTTCGAGGTAGCTGTAGGGTTCCAGATTGCAACTTCCGGCTGTTCCGAGGCAAAACTCATCATGTCCGACGTTAAACTATTGCGAGCACGAGGGTCGATGAGTCGACGAAAAATAGATTGGCACTTGAGAATGGCAGGCGGGCATTGATTCGCCTTGTACACGAAAGCTCGAAGGTTTGCCGCCCGAGTGAAACTCTCTGAAATTGTCTGTTCTAGTTGACCTTGAAGAAAAATGCACATTTATTAAACAGGTAAGTGGAGAATAAGGACCGTCAACATACCAATTTTGAAATTCGTGGGTATTCGTTCTAACATACCAATTAACCTCTCAAACGGGAATGTCCACCATCCATGAACTGGGCCGAACCGACGAAGATACTCATATAAGTGTAGCGCCATGTGATGATTTGCACGAAACCGATAGTGAGGAAAGAGCTTCTTGATGCCCTCTATATATGCCTTCATGTGGATAAGATATGCAGTCGCAATTGCAGGGGAGGTGATTCGGGAGGACGCCAGAACGACGGCCGAGACGAGTGAGATTGTAACATCCAAAATTTCTTTGCATTTTTGGGACCGGGGGTCATTAGAATCATGGAGACCCCACAGTCGGGTCAGCGAAAGTGGAAGGTGAGTTATGCCCAGTGTCCTCCATTGGTCTGCCTTGAGTTTTCCATGAGAAGCGTTTCCTAGATTTGACGGAATGGAAGGAACCCATGTCGGTGTTGAGATGTCCGACAGGTCCGACCGAATTTGGTTCAGCTCCTCAGCTGTCAGGACTTGTCCAAGCCGCGTCGACGTATCGGCACCCACATCACGGAACTCGATCTGATCAAAGCGCTGTTTGGCTAGCGGTTAAAAAAGGAGAATTCGAAGGGAAAGAAGTAGTAACGCACCCAGCAGAGCAAATCATCGGAACATGTGGCCTTGGAATGAAGCGCACGAACTTCCTCATCCAAAAACATCTTTTCTTCGTCAACCTCAAGCATTTCACATGCAAACGCAAGAGAGCGATGATGGAATCTCATTAGCTTCTTTTTGACAGCGTCTGGAGAAGCCTCAATTGCGTCGTTCAAAGGCCGTTGCAACATTTTGCGCAAGGTCGCGAGTGACTTCCGTTCAGCATCCGTAAAGTCGCTCGGCGGGTCAGGGAATTCAACAAAAACAACAGCGCCTTCCGCTGTCTTCGCGCGCCCAATTCCTATGATATTATGGAAATGTTCTTTGATGAGCCCGAGGAAAAGGTTGTGCATCGCATCCACGACAATGCATCGGGCCAAGTCGAAGTATGGGAGACGAGATAATTCCGAATATCGAATCCCACTGGCCTCGAATACAGCATTCTGCGAAGCAGTGTCAGGAGCTTGTGCAAAGGCCTCTGAGAATTTTCGACATTCAGAGTCAGTCCTCCTATGCCAAGATTCATAGTCAGTACTTCCATAACCCTCCTTAAATCTCGTGCAGTGGCACACAGAGCAAAAGTGCTGGTGACTAAATGATGCGAAGCCCCCCAGCTTCCGAGCAGCAGGAAGGTCACAAATGACCGCAATAAGGGCGCAGCGCAAAATCCGACCTGTTGGGTGGTTGTACGTACGCGAAAATCGTACACCAGGGCTCCAAAGCTCCAGGAGGTCGTCCACAATTGGTGTGAGATAGTGATTCAACAAGTTCAAAGGTGGTTCCTTTGGCCCTGGGATGATACCAGCGAGAAACATGTTCTCTGGTTTGTAACGTTCGTCAGGCGGAAGGTTCAAACAAGCTAGGGATATAATCCCGATGGACACCTTCTTTCCTGCTTGTTTGTTCGAAAGGGGATTGAAGAAGTCGACACAAAGGCTGAAGGCATAGCGTCCCTCCCTTCCTCCATCCTTAAACAGTTTCTCACCATCGGGACCAACAAAATTACGGAGAAAATCAGCTTCCGTTATGTCAGAAATTCCGTTTGCCGGGTCGACGTTGGTTTTCTTCCATGTACTGTCCATAAGATCTTCATAGCCTGGGCGTGAAACAAGGCCTGCAAGCCAATCTTTGAAGTCAAAAGAGAGGAAGGGTTTGATTGGGGTATGGATTTCGACATCGTCAATTATGCGAGGTCGAGTAAGTCCTGTTCCACAGGATGGGCCATTTGCGAACCGCTTGTGCGTGCAGCGCCTTGGATATTCTGCAATAGGGCAGCCATCATGATATGTCGGTTTGTAGGTCTGGTGGCAATTGGGATTGGGGCAAGCGGCGTAAATCGTGCTCTTTCCATCAAGTTGAAATTGTTTGGCGGCCGTTTCAGGGTCGACTGGAAGGTCGCTGAGGAGTTTTTCAATTTGAGGAGAGATGTGATCGTGTGATCCTAGCAGAGCAAGCTGCACGACATAGCCCATCATTTCCAAAACAAAGTGGCATCCAGAACGAGCCACCTTCGAGATAATTTGCAACGCCACCATAGTAAACACTATCGCTTGTATTACCGGGTTCACCCCTTTGAGAATGGTGTGATAATGATGATCTGAAAGAAATTGTAAGCATCAGAAAACATAGGCAGGTCCTACAGTAGACCACTGACCAGACTTATACTCCGATGGACCGCCGTGAGGATGTGGTGGGGCTGAGGGCTGCTGGCCAGTCTGGATCGAAGCCTCTATCCATGTTTGTTTCGCAGCCTTGAGGGCTTCGATGAGATCGTCGAGTTGTTCAGCTAGAAATTGTTTCGTGGCAACCACCTCGTTAAAACCTGATTTGATGCAGAGTAGGTCCGAATGAAGGTCTTTGGCGAGTTGTAGATCACGTTCCAAAGGAAACGGCTCGCCTACGCGACAGGAACTTGGGGATCCTATACTTGCTAACCGAGAGGAGGTGCTGGACTTCAGATCGTTTAGTCTCTTTTCAATCGCCTTCAATCGACCAAGAAACTCTGATATGCGTTGCCTCTTGCTTGGCGGTGAACCCGGCAGCTTTGATGAACGAGTCTCAGAAATATGAACCTCCATGAGGTCAATATCTGCGTGAGTGGGTGACGCCAACGACCAAAGCCGACTTCCTGATTTCATTGCAGGTCCAGAAGCTTTATCCGCCAGTGACATGGATGCAACAAAAGACGCGATAGCTTGGTCGGTCTTCTGAAATTCCTCTTTCTGGGCCACGTTGGCCAAGAGCCGATAATCCGCCAGTCGATGTTTTTCGATGGTTCGTTTGTCATGCTCGGTTCCGTTAGGCTGTTTTCCACAGCCATGGCTGATACAGTCGCAGAACGGCATGCGGAAGAGAAGAGAATGGTCGATTAAAACTTGAGATCAAGAGGATTATATACTGAAATGGTTGCTTTATTCCTCCAGTTGGACTACAAGGTAACCACTGCATGTAATGCAGGGTGATAGACAAGAAATACAAGGGCGCCGCAATCAGCGATGTACTTCATGCACGCAACGGCGAGATCGTAATGAATACAAGCGCCAGGTCTCCTCCGACAGAGAAGCTTGGTAGGAATCAAAACATTTCCCTCTTTAGGGACACTGGATGGGTTTAGAGTCGTTATATGAGCAACGTGGATGAAAGGGGTTCGGTTCCCCAAGCGGTCCACACGTGACATGTGACACAGGGACAGGAAGTTTCGTGCTTGGGGATATTCAACGGGGCCAGAGGCAAGCGTCAGATTGGGGAAATAAAAAAGAATCAAGGAAACTCACCGCTATCGCTATCGTGGGGGAGTCCAACTACGGAGAACAGTACTGTCACAGGCAATGGGTTGATACCAAGGGGAAATACAACGTCGCCATGAATGGAGACAAATGTTTTTGATTTTGTACAAAAGCTCCAAAATCGTGGAATGCGCGAATTTGGGGAATAAAGGTGCGTTGTCATCAATGGGCTACGGAAAAATATGGCATCTGTCACGGTAGGCGACGGCGTTGGACTTGAGACGTTAAAGGCAGAGAACAGTGGCGTTACTGTGTACACACAAGTAACATAAAAGCTGGAGAGGATTGATCGACAACCAGTAACTGTGCACTACACGGGAACTGGGTCACGACGATGGGTACGTACGTGACAACGAAAGGGAAGAGGACATGGGAGCAGGCTGAAGGAGAGGGGTGGTGTAGTTACTGTGTAAACACATGTAACGATGATTTGAAGAAGAAAGTCGTGGTGTAATACACGCACAACTTGTGTCTAAACGGCACGGAGGGAAAAAACTGTAAATTGGTGGGCGATGACGTTGCATTTGAGAGGCATAGAGAAAGGGGCGGAGAACGGCGGCGTTACTGTGTACTGCAAGGAGACTAATAAAGACGATGGGTACGCGAAATCCTGAGGCCTTGTCTTCTTTCGTGCACGACGTTGAGATGTAGGAGTGATGACAGGTTAAATCGACTCGCGCCAGTCTGAAATAATACTGACCACCTTTTCAAGATCGGCTTCACGAGCGGAATCCCATTTCACCAACTTTTCTGAGGAACGACGGGGTAATGCTTGGGGTAGAAAGATATTTGGGGCAATGTTGGATGAACGATTCAAGTTGTTTGGGTGGCAAAAACATTTGTGACGAGAAGAAAGATGGCGACCCAAATTCCACCCACAGCTGACGTCGGAAAACGATGAGCGACTGCCGGCTCTCTTTTTGGTCGGATGAGACCTTAACCCCACTGGCTGCAACCATAAATGTTGACCGCTGAGAGTCGTTGGTCCTGGTAGATGTTGATGAAGAGGGCCGAGAAGGGGCAGCTACAATAGGCAGGAGAAAGTCGGCTGCAAATTTATGGAGTCGCAGGTCATGTGCATCGCTAGAGGGATATAAAAGAGCGGATTGCAAGCATAGCAACATCGAGTGCGTGGAGGAGTTCTCTGCAGGTCAAGAGTAGTCCACATCATCTCGAATGAAGATGTTGTCGAGCGAGGGCCGGTCTTGACGGGTGCATTTTCAGCCAAACTTGTATGGATGGTCAAGTTTGTCTTGGGTGAAAAATTATCGTGCACAAACTGGTGGGCACAGACTACCAACACAGAGGTCAGTACATTGTCAATTTCCGATGAGGTATTACAGACCTGGTGGATCACTAGACCTCATATTGATAAACTCTTCAAGTTTCGTATCCAGACAAGCGCGCCTGAGACGAAAGGTCCATTTTGGTACGAGGAGCAGGCATACGCCTTCTGTAGTCCGATCACGGCCTGGGCGACCCCAGCGTTGGGCGACGGTGCCAATAGAAAGGGAAATGATATACTTGACATCAGGAATGTCACATCCCATGCCAGCTGCGTCCGTGGCACAAATGATGTGTAATTCGCCTGTTTTGAAGAGCTGCCAACACCGTATTTTGGCTTGGGCAAATGGTACCTGCAGAGGGATGATAAGAAAAAAAATAGGTGAGGATTGAACATACATACATAGGGGGGGCATATGGCACGGAGGGAAAAAACTGTGAATTGGCGGGCGACGACGTTGGATTTGAGGGGCGTCGAGAAAAAGGCGGAGAAAAACGACGTTATTGTGTACACACAAGCAACACAGAAGAAGCTAGAGAGGATCGATTGACGACCAGTAGTTGTGTACTACAGGGAGAGTAGGTCACGACGACGATGGGTACGCGACGACAACCAGGGGACGGGAGAAGAGGGCATGGAAGAAGGCTGGAGAGGAGGAGGTATAGTTACTGTGTAAACACAAGCAACGATGTTTTGGAAAAGAAAATCGTGGTGTAATACACGCACAACCTGTACCTAAATGGCACAGAGGGGGGGAAACTGTAAATTGGCGGGCGACGACGTTGGATTTGAGAGGCGTTGAGAAAAAGGCGGAGAACGGTGGCATTACTGTGTACTACACAGAGACTGGGTGGCAAAGACGATGGGTGCGCAAAAACGATGAGCGATGATCGATGAGTGGGCGACGAGGATGCACGACGAGGATGAGCGAAAAACGACGTTGGGCAAGGCTGCAGGGGAAAGTACAGTTACCGTGTAAACACAAGCAACAGTGGTCTGAAGAGGGAGAGTTGTGGTGTAATACACGCACAACTTTGTGTTTCAAGACGAAGTTGAATGGCAGTGATAATGTTCATATTGTTTGGCATCAGCGTCAGCCACAAATACGCCATTGCTACCGTCAATACTCATCGGATACTCATCATCACAATAGCCACTCGGTTGACCGAGTGGCTATCCTTTTCTCGACTGTATCAGTTATAATAAACAAGATAAGGCAGTATAGTACGGTAAGTTTTAATTCTAATCTTGTTCATTCAGCCGTAGCCGGTAGACCCTTCGGTTTGACCGATTGAGGATTCCTATCTATTTATCGTCTTATACTCTACCATATCTAGCTCATTCAGAATTTTGATTCTGTTGCTTTGGTTGACCAAGTGAGAGCCCTCTTCCATGGATTCGTCCCAGTTGACTGAACGACAACGACTAGCTTCCTACTGCCTATCGTCCAGCCCGACTTGATTTTCCTCTCCCACTTATTCAGGCTTACGACTCTCCCGTTGCTTTGGTTGACCAAGTGACGGCCCTTCTCGATAAGGAATTTCTGCAGTTGAATGAACGACTATCGCACACATGCACCATCGCCCTTCGTTTTCTGCTATCACCTCGGTCTGGCTCCCTTTTCCTCCACTGTCTCCTCTAATCTAAGTATCGAAGTGTGGCGAGCACCATTTATCATCACGACTGCTTGACCGAGTGACTATCCTAAACTTAGTAGGTTTTCAATTGCCTCTTTATTCATTCAGACATAGGCCCTTCGGTTTGACCGAGTCTGGTTATTTCGTTGTCCTTATAAGTGCTCACGCTAATCTAACACGTTCCGAATTTCGATTATGTTGCTTTGGTTGACCAAGCGACGCCCCATCATGATCTCAATGGATTCGTTCCGGTTGGCAGAGACACTATGCCTCCTACTGCCTATTGTCCAATCTAAAATTTACCTCCCACCCACTCGGGCTTACGATGCCGTCCCTTCGGTGACAGCTCTTATTTTCGCTCCTGCAGTTGAATACATGTGTACACGTGCCATCGCCCCCCGATTTCCGCCTTCCCCTCGGCCTGGCTATCGTCGACCTTGGTCTTAACTTTGCGATTTCGATTCAACATAAATCTCTCCGCGTGCTATTTGCTACGGTTGAGCGAGCAACTATGCCACGTACAGGTTATCTCATCTTACCGCTCCATTCACTTCAGTTGACTGAGTGATTACCGTTCTGTCTCTGAGTGTCATTCGCTAATCCAAGGGCACCAAGTTTGAAAGCCTGAACCAGACATAAATCAACACAAATGATTTAGGATATAATCTCCAATAATTCCACGGCAGGGGTTGCTCTAATCTCCTTCTTCTGCCTGTCCGTGAGCTCGTGATACCAATTTGGATCATAAAAGTTGATAGGCAAGCCAGGGAGGGCATTTCTTGTCGTCTCTGTCGGGTTAGTTCTCCTCTTACGCAAGCGTGGAGGATTCCCTGGCTTTGTGTTGTTGTAGGCAGTTGTAACATTGCGATCTCGGTCGATCATCATCATCCTACGAGTCAACACTCCGGGACGCCAACCCACCCTTTTCACGAAATACACTTTTCGCCTGTCGGTGTCGACCTCACTCTCGTCAGAGCTCATCCCACCGGCCCCGAGAGTCTCCAATATGCTGTCCAAATGTTCCCATATAAGCTTTGCTTCCCCTCTCTGCGCCATCGCATTTTGTACTGTGATTTTGCTCCTCGTTTCAAACCTCTGTCAATATTGCCATGAATCAGCATACACTCGAAGCGAAATTGTGGCCTAGCTTACTTCATTTCGCCGGCTGTTTCGCCTCTGCTCTTTGAGGATCCTCCGATGCTTGGCTAAATACCGCTGACTCAACTGCATGTCGGTTTCGCCTGGTAGTCGCGTCGTTTGCTTAACCTTCCTGCGAAGTCTGAACAGTCGGTCCATGAACATCTTCGTGATGTCGTCCTGGTCATCCTCATCTTCGATCATGAATTTTTTTGTGTATTCTTCCATGAATACTAATAGCAACGCATGATTCCAGGCGCCCTTGATATTAAACAAATCCGGAAGATATGGGGGAACTGGGCCGTCCCCTTCCCCTTCATCGCTTTCGAACGCTCGGATTTCGTCCCTGTTTGCTAGTGGTTTGGCGAGGATGTCAGCGTCCTTAGCAATATCGAAGAGCGTATTCATAACGTCCCGCACAGAGGCCTAGATAACCTTTGTCAACGCTGCAAGAATTATTCGATTTGTAGAGTTTACCAGTCTCGCAGTCCGGTCAGGCGTCGTAAACCTTTGAGGAGGAACTTTGAATTCGCGGGACTTCGGGGCTCCATATTTCTTCTTGCGCGAGACCTCACCGGCAGACAGCTTCTCGGTCAGCTTGCCGACAGAGGCCGCAAGAGCAGAAATTGTTTCTTGCAATGACTTGAGCTTTAAATATGTTAGCCACTTTTTTGGAGCGAACCCATTTGATTCACATTTATTCCCGCATCGTCGGCTGGCATGTTAAGGCATGTGGCTCTTGCTGTAGGAATTTCTGATGTCGGCATGCTGCGGCTGCTGTATGCAGCCTTGAAGCGCAAGACCGGACCCGCGCCAATCATGGTCCTTGAGAAACGAATGCTCGGCAAGTGTACGGGTGCGAGGCTGTCTTGTACATCCTCCATCTACAAAAAGCTGTCAATGTTGTTAAATCGAAGAACGAGTGAAGAGGGTTATACCTCTTCCTCTTCGTTAGCCTCGCTTTCGTCACCCCTATCGTATGGTCCTCGCATATCTTCCATCTACAAAAAGCTGTCAATGTTGTTAAATCGAAGAGCGAGTGAAGAGGGTTATACCTCTTCCTCTTTGTTAGCCTCGCTCTCGTCACCCCCATCGTATGGTGCTTCCTCACGCTCCTTCCCCTTTCGGCTTCCAACCTGGAGAGGCATGACTACATCCATCACGTTGCTACTAGGGGCTTTCTTCTCTTTTCTTCTCAAAGGCATGAGGGCACGTATTGCACTGCTAGGCCCGTCACTTGGTACCGTCTGCCTCTGGGCCTCCTCAAGTCGTCCTGCCAAAATTGTTACTTGATCTTCAGCTCGCTGCGCACGCGCGTTTGCTTGGACAACCATGTTATTCGCCTTTTCCAAGAGCGTCATCATCTTCTTCTCCGATGCCTGCGCCTTAGGGAATACTCAGCTTAAGACCTCAGTTGCTCTCATAGTGCCTACCCTTGCAATCATTTGCTGAAGTTGTGATGGCCCGCTGGGATCTTCTTCAGCTAAAAGCTCGCATTGAGCGTCCTAAGCAACAAGTGAGCTTTACGGCGTTATCACACAATGCCTCACATACCGACTTCATGATGACGTCCGCGTCCGGGGCATCGTCGTCCATACTGTCGTCCGGCACTGGAATGAGGGAGGAGGTAAAGTATTTGCTCAGGCTAAATAATGGAGTCAATCCACTGAGTCATGTAGGAATCAGTCCTGCCCTGATGGCAGTGCCGATTTTGATACACACGACTTTGCTTCCGGAGGTACTACAACTTTAGTAACATTTAGCTATTTAGTTATTTCGGACCGATTGGCCGAAATGACTACTTTTGAGAAAACGCAGTTAGGGTTCGGGTTAGGGTTCGGTTAGGGTTAGGTGTTAGGGTTCGTGTTAGCGTTAGAGTTAGGGTTAGAGGGTATATAATCGCCCGCGCAGCGGCAGTGGTAATAAGTATTTAGGGTTAGGAAGTGCTTTTTTTGCAGGATTTGACTTGGTGAAATTTCGTTCAGTATACCTTACGTAATGCGTGGGGCCGTGGGAATGACTAGAATTCGTTATTCGGAACATCGGTCCGAAATAACTAAATAGCTAAATGTTACTAAAGTTGTATGTACTCGACTTGACGTAAGTTACTTTGCTTATATTTTGGTAAGGACCCTGGCATGAAGAATGGAACTTTCAATCTCCTGCCCTGCTTTAAATTTGGCTTTGCAAATGGACGAGAGTGACAGTAGCACCAAGCTTTACCTTTTGCGTACCAAGGACCAGCTCTCATGATCACGCAAATCGGCGTAATTATCCATCTACTACGAAAGTATGCATATGGTGGGAGTTTAATCAGCCTTCTTTAAAGACCAGGTGCAATATCCATAATGCAGCTATGCCTTCCACCTGCTCTCGAACTTGAATCCCACCGCAATGTAGGTTTGGATTTCCGATTTGAAATGACTCTCAAGCCATATAACCCACATCAATTCCAGGCCAGTTTCTTGGTGCGTAGAATTAGACATTTTGTATTACTTGTGAATATATTATCACATTTCTATATATCTCGCTCAGCTATAAAAATGAGAACAAAACATAAGCAGCGAATCTATGTAATAACTCTAACCCACCCCTGTAGTGGCCAAGAACCAACCTGGGGCTCCAGCTGGCCCACAGCTTTGAGAGAAAAACGTCGGCCCCAGATCAACCTGGTATTAGCCGGATGCGCATGTTGTGAGAACATCGGATCAATATTTGTCCCAGGTTCTGATCACGTTTCAACTTCCAGGTCCCACGCACATTTTCACAATTTGGCGGTGCATATACAGGTGGTGCGTATCCTATCCAAAAGGCCGGGATCCGGATTGCGGCTGATTCCTACATGACTCAGTAGATTGACGCACTCTGATCCTTTGTCAGAATGGAACGCGGTGCCCGGGACCCGGACGCCATCAAGTCGGTATGTGAAGGCATTGTTCCTTAGGACGCTGGAACGGGCAGATCGCTCTGCGCGGTCGGATCGCGTCGAGCGGGGCCGTACGGTGTGGCGTCGTAGGCAAGGATGACATCGTGCACAGCCACTGAAGGTATCTAATCTAATCTACTGATGGCATGGCAGTGGGCCAAAGCCCACGGTTACAACGCTCAATGCGAGAAGATGCCAGAGGGCCTTCACAACTTCAGCAAATGATGGCAAGGATATGGACCGCCATGAGGATGTGGTGGGGCTGAGGGCTGCTGGCCAGTCCGGATTGAAGCCTCTATCCACGTTTGCTTCGCAGCCTTGAGGGCTTGGATGAGATCGTCGAATTGTTCAGCAGAAATTGTTTCGGGGAAACCACCTCAGAGTAGGTCCGAATGAAGGTCTTTGGCGAGCTGAGTCATCGATCGATCTCAAGTAACGAAAGGCCCAAACCTGATTTTATCGCAGAGGTATTATCGGCGACTCCGGGTTGTCACCAAGACCATCGACTCAAGAGTCTGGATGGAGCAGGTAATGTCGTTATTTAGGAATGGATTCATCAGGTCCTCCTGAAGCTTGGCGATGGCGGGATGAGTTCCGATGAGATAAAAACACGGATATGAATCTCTATCATATAAAGTCGCTACCGCGGCGCCGAAATCTGGACATCGTGATGGGAATGATCGACGAACAACCTGAAAGACTTGTATACAGCGCAAGGGGCCAAACCTGGATTAAGGGTGCGCGGGGTCTGAAACATCGAGAGTACAAGAGATACTCCACCTGGAATTCCTGTGTTGATTGAACAGGAATGGCTGGGCAGGAAGAGCGCAGACGGGCGGCGGAAGTCAAGGATCTCGACAGAACAAATGTATTGGATCAACTTGGCGGGGTGAACTATTAGGGATGGAAGAATAAGAAGCTCTGAGCCGGATACGATACCAGTGTGGCAGGTCATTTTACTTTGGAGTTTCGATGTGGTGTTTAGATATATATTTGGTTGATTAAGGTGAGGTTCAGAGATGGAATGATAATCACTCGGTCAACCGAAGTGAATGGAGCGGTAAGAGACAGCCTGTACGTGGCATAGTCGCTCGGTCAACCGTAGCGAATGGCACTTGGAGATTTGAATTGAATCGAAAACTAAAGACGAAGATAGCCAAGTCAGGCTGGACGATGGAGGGGCGGTTGGCGGCATAATCGCTTGGCCAACCGGAACGAATCCATTGAGAAGAGCCATCGCTTAGTCAACGGCATCGTAAGTCTAAATGAGGGGAGAGGGGAAATTAGAACAGGTACGAGACAATAATAATTAAGAATCCTCACTTGAGCAACAATCCTCCGCCAAATTCTCTTGAAAAAGTGCAAAAAAGCAGGCCAGATCGGGTTGGTCAACTGAAGCGAGCGAAGCGGGAAGATGAGATAGCCCATGCGTGGCATAGTCAGTCAGTCAACTGCGACGAATGACACTCGGAGATTTAAAACCAAAGACAAAGGGAAGCCAGATTGAGATGACGGCGGAAAACGAAGAGCGACGGTGCGAATCCTTATCGAGAAGGGTAGTTACTTGATCAACCGGAACGAATCCATTGGAAAGGACTGTCGCTTGGTCAACCAAAGCGACAGAATATTGAGAAGAGCCGTCACTTGATCAACCAAAGCGACGGCATCGTAAGTCTGAATGAGTGGGAGAGGGAAATTTAGGACGGATACGAGACAATGGAAATGTAAAATAATTAAAAATCCTCATTTGGGCGACAATCCAAATTCCTGCGTGGACCAGGTGGCGTAGTCGCTCGGTCAACCGCGAATGGCACTCGGAGATTTAAAACCAAAGACGAATGGAGGCCAGACCGAGGTGACAGCGGAAAACAAGGAGCGATGGCATGAATCCTTATCGAGAAGGGCCGTCACTTGATCAACCAAAGCGACAGCATGGTAAGTCTGAATGATTGAGAGGGGAAAAATTAGAACAGATACGATACAATGAAAATGTCAAATAAAAATTGAAAATCCTCACTTGGGCAACGTTTCTCCCCAAATTCTCTTGAAAAAATGCAAAAAGGCCAGGTCCGGTTGGATGGAGGTGCGGTTTGTGGCATAATCGCTCGGTCAACCGGAACGAATCCATTAAGAGTAGTTGTCACTTGGTCAACCAAAGCAACAGAATTGAAAGTCTGAATGGGTTACTAGATAAAGTAGATTAAGTAGCACAAGTATGATAGAGGGAATCCTCATGAAGACGATGAAATAACCAGACACTCGGTCAAACCAAAGCGTCTACGTCTGAATGCAAGATGAGAATTAAAAACTTACCGTGCGTTGAGTTTAGGATAGCCACTGTCAACCGATGTGGCTCTTGATGCATGATGGTGGGTTGTGGCGAGAATGTTGATTTATGTCGATGGCCAAACAAACTGGACGCGCCTGGACGCGCTTTCCCGCCTTACTCAGTACTGTCCTTCTCACCATTCGACGTCTTCAACACAAGTCGCGTGTGTATTACACCACGACATTCCTCTTCAAAGACTTTGTTTACACAGTAACTATACCCTCTGGCCCTTGCAGCCTTCACCGTCGTCGCGCACTCATCGTTGTCGCGCACTCATCGTTGTCGCGCACTCATTGTTGTCGCGCACTCACTGTCGTCGCCACCTAGTCTCCGAACACCACCCTCTTTTCCCCTTGTCTCGACTCCTCTCAACATGTCTCCTCTATGTATGTGTAATGGCTCAATCATCATCTATTCGTTCTCTTATCACGCCTCTGCAGATACTATGACCCTCGTTGCTGAGGGTAAAGAGCAAATCTTTACTTCTCCAAATCAGCCGCACCTGCCTACTGTCCCACCTCCTTCATTCGATCTTCCCCAATTTTCGACCGCTTTTTTCAAGCCCCTTTGGAATCTCGAAAAGTATCCCTCTCCGGCTTTTGTTGCTTGTGTGTACACAGTAACGCCCACCATTATCCGCCCCTTTTCTCGATGCCTCTCAACATCCAATGCCGTTGCCCACCGATCGAATTGTCTATGTATCCTCCATATCAAGACACGGATCCTGGATTCGTATCCCAGAGCATTCACCCTCTCCACACTCGATCTTCGCCCGGGCTGCCTTGTCTTTTATTGTATCCATGTCGCTGCTGGATAAATCTTCCGAACCTGCAATGAAATCAGGAAGTCGGCTTTGGTCGTTGGTGTCATGCAGATATTGACCCCGTGGAGGCTCATATTTCCGATCTCATCCAAGCCCTCAAGGCTGCGAAGCAAAGACGGATAGAGGCTTCAATTCGGACTGGCCATCAGCCCTTAACCCCACCACATCTTCATGGCGGTCCATTGGAGTATAAACCCTTGCCATCATTTGCTGAAGTTGTGAAGGCCCTCTGGCGTCTTCTTCAGCTAAAAAGCTCGCATTGAGCGTCCTAAGCAACGATACTCTCACATACCGACTTCATGATGACGCCCATGTGTTCCATACTGTCGTCTGACAAAAAATCAAGGTAGGTATGTCAATCTACTGAGTCATGTAGGAATCAGCCGCAATCCGGATCCCCGCCTTTTTTGATAGGGTACACACGACTTCGATTCTTCCTGTGTAATACTTGACGTAAGTTACTTTGCTTATATTTTGGTAGGGACCCTGGCATGAAGAACCGTGGAACTGCAGGGGTGCATTCAATCTCCCGCCCCGCTTTAAATTCGGCTTTGCAAATGGACGAGAGTGACAGTAGCACCAAGCTTTACCTTTTGCGCACCAAGGACTAATTCTCACGCAAATCGGCGTAATTATCCATCTCCTACGGAGTCATGTACGAAAGTATGGTGGGAGTTCAATCAGCCTTCTTTAAAGACCAGGTGCAATATCCATAATGCAGCTATGCCTTCCACCCGCGCTCGAATCCCACCTTCTCGCAATGTAGGTTTGGATTTCTGATTTGAAATGACTCTCAAGCCATATAACCCACATCAATTCCAGGCTACCTATTCAAGCATGCGCGCCCGGCTGTACAGCGTGTCATCCACTCGCCCGGTCTTCATTCCTATCTTAACTAGGAAGGAGCAGCATGGGCGTTTCCCAATCGTCGAGGAGGCAATGTCGGGTATGCGGACCCAACCGCACATCCATGACGTGGTCGTCACTGTCCGGCGTGGACGACGCCTCTATCGTTTCAACATATTCCTAAAGAACCACTGCCGCCTGCCACTCAATCCCACTATTTCATCACTGGTACCATGGCTCCGATGGAATGGAGACATATTGGTAATGAGGGTTGGAGTGGTTGTGCCAGGCGTTGTCAATATGAGGCGCTCTGACGCGCGGCTGGCCGATTTTGCCGTTAGACGGTAAGATACCTTTCTCGTGAGATCTTGCTTTGTCTTATCCATCGTATTATTTGGATAGATTCGTTCAGTATGCACAACAAGGGAGGCAGTTATTCATCCCGAGGGATGCGATATTCACATTTTGAATAGCGGGATGGACGAACAGTGGAAATTAATAAGTTCATGATCTCTGAAATGGAAATGCCACTGCGAATGCGTCGTTAGAATCTTTATTCTAAAGTATCTGTTTGGGGCTGAGTGAGCAGATGAGACGAAACGAGAATTTTACCGGAAGGCGCTCGGAGTCGATGCCAGTGGATGTCGTTCTTGAAGCAGCGTCAGGCCCTGGAGACTTCCCGTTGTGGATACTGCGATGGCGTACATTGACGCTAACATCCTGAATCCAATGGGGACGCTATGAAGTTAGACTTTTTTTCTTCCAAATGGTACTAAGTTCTAGGTCTAGGTGCTTGCTTAGCGCCGAAGTATTCATGTGACCGAATTTACCACGGCACGGGCTGTAATATCGCCTGGAGGCATTTCTCTCACTACTCGCTATTATCGACTGACTCAACCAACCCCACTGCTTCCCACGCGTATGGGTAAACCGCTAGAAGAATTTTGTTGGTCTAAACCATTCTCATAAGTATGTGACTCCAATGATTAAACCGATTTGTGTGAGAGTGCAGACTTAATTTGATGCTGCCGTCATGACAGAATATGCATAATTACGAATTAGCGATCGAGGAATGAAGTTAACAGACTCAGATGAGTCGAACGCTGGTGTGAAAACCTGAACTGCAGGTGGGAGACGCAAAACGATCCAAGAATATGACTCCCCTTCGCTTTTAAATAGGATTCTCAAAGCACCTAACATACACCCAACCCCCATCTGCCTCTCTCTCTCAAGAATGTCTCTACACAATACTTTTGGACGCTTCTTTTCTGCGCAGGTACGTCGTTGAACCAAATTAGTCCATATTATTTACGACGATTATATACGCTCAGAATTATCAACTCATATCCAAGATGAACACTCAACAAGGGCCCATTAACTGCTTCGCCATTATTGGAGAGGGCGAGCTGCTCGCCAGCGGAGGTAGGCCATCTTTCTGTCTTCATTCATAACTTGATTTCATACCCTAAGGCGACGACGAAACGGTTAAAATCTGGGACCTTGTAACATATGAAAGGAGGGTAACTCTTGCAGACAAGGCTCGCAAATGGGGGCAGATTACATGCTTGATGTGGATCAGTCTGGACGACAGTTCATCAGGAGGTGGTTTGTTGTGTTTTGGCACTGGAAGGGGAAGGATGGTGCTCTACAAGCGCCAGCGGAAGAGAGTAAGTGACCATTAATTTGTACAGACCTTGCAGGGACCGACGTTTACACTTCAGGATCGGTTCTTTGAAGCATCTGATATCCAGGCGTTTGACGGGGGTGATTGCGTGGAAACAGTCAACTTTGACCATATAAACTTCCGAATTGTTACCGCCAGCCACAACGGCAAAATCAAGATGTTTCGACTGGATAGAGACGGTAAGAGTAAGCTAACATTTCCCGAGTCTCAGTCCATTGAGTGGTTTTAATTCAGAAGCATCCCTTTTGTGGACCGTCGATCTCAGTGAAGCCATCCCCCGTTCCGCGCACTTTGTCAATCGGGGGGAAGATATTGTGATTTACGCCCTGGAGACTGGTGAAATGTGAATTGATTGATGAGGTTTGGCCTTGCACTGACACTTTCTAGTTCCTGCCGCGACGCCCAAACAGCGACTCTGAAACATTCAAGGACTATCAAGTCGGCTATGTTCGGCGTTCCTTTTTTATCATCTTTCATTAAATTGACTCATCAAAACAGTGGAAATGTTGACGTAGACCATTCGCAGAAGAATATCGTGATTGACAACATCACCACCGGTTTTGACGTCTACCCGATCTATCGGTCTACCCCGATCCATTCGTTTCAAGTGCCGACGACCCGGAAGTTTGTTAAAATGGTTGTCTTCGGCGAAAAAGGCTCGATTATCGTTGGGGGTAGTGACCACGGAAAGGTTTACATTTTCGACCTGAAGGCTCCTGAGATAACCCAAACCGTCATCCATGGAAATCCAACGTCTCTTATCCAGGCAGTTGCAGTAAGACTTGAAAATCCTTGCTCCTATCGATTGGTATTAAAAGTACTATTCAGACCACGAGTTTAGAGGATCGACACCTCATAATTAGTGGATCATCAGACGACAACTCTTCGATTTGTATCTGGGAGAAACTGGTATGTAAATTGTGTCACGGTTTGTCGTGAAAACTGAGTCCTAGCCACCAAGACGAAGAGTGCTTTGCTCAAAAGAAAGCGCGTTGACGAGCGTCGTGGAGAATTAGGGTTGATGTATATTTGTCTAGTTTTCTTTGGCATGCTGGCGATTACCTCCCGGGCCTGGTTTCCTGTTTTCAAAGAGGTAAGTAGCCTGCTATAGGCACTTGGCGTTTCGAACTAACATATTGTAGGAATTGACTTCTATGATAGCCGGGTTCTACATCAATGTCGGGAATGTGATTGGATATCGCAAGCACAGTAGCTGATAGATTTTTTTGTTTTGGAAATGTGTTAACAATTCAGACCTTAACTTTACCTGTTCATAGTTGACTTCTATGCTGCGTGCACTGCTGCGTGTGGGCATTGATTTGACTGGTCTGTTGCGGGATTTGCTGGGTTTACCATTGTCAGTGGCCGTGGTTGAATTCGAGGGAAGTCTCGATAAAATTGGGCGTCGATAAAGATGGGCGTCAAGATTGAGATAAGTACTGAGATGTGAATCGATTAATCGACAACCTGTAAAGAAGAGACAAAAAAGTTCAACATGGGAAAGCACTCATGGCCCAGCCAGATAAGCCACTCACATGGCCAATCCCGAAACCTTTGAGGATCTCCGAGGGCTGAAAATAGTCAAAGAGCCAACAACCAAAGCCGACTTCCCCCGATTTGGTTGCAGGTCCAGAAGCTTTATCCGACAGTGACATGGATGCGACAAAAGACATGCATATATATGATAGCCTGGTCGGTCTTTAACAAAAATTCAAGTACAATTATACATCATTTTAAGGTGAATGTTATGTTCCCATCCATTCTTATCTGCAGCCCAGTGCTCAATCTCCTTGTCAGTATGAAATACAATGGATGCTCTTTTTCCCACAAAATGTAAATTAAAATGTGAGATTTTGGTTGATGGAAAAATAACAAGGTGACCCATCTGGAGATCCAGAACCACACCAGGTTCCCTTAAACAAAGCTCTCCTCCAATGCAATCAGAAAGAACAAGTACCACACATATTTCCTTATCTCCTCCATCCCTGTGTACCAGTGTGGTAACGTTGAGATTGAGAACATATCCTGAAAACGGATGGACCGGAGAAACAGCGTTACAGGGTAGAACATCAACAATTTGCGAGAGTACATGATGGTTCTCTGGGAGAAGTTCCTTGACCTAACAAAAAATCAGAGCGTGCAAATTAGAAAAAAGGAAGAGAAAAAACCGTTTGATCAACCCAATTAAAAATAGGTTCAAAGGCGTCCGAGAGTTTGATGTATTCTTCAGAAAATATGTCCATCTCCGCACTCGTTCTCGGTATATTTAGACACGTATTTACGCGCTGTTTCCCATCTCTTTGCAATGTTGATGGCTCCGCATAGCCAGGTGTATCATCGCCCTGTCCACACATCAGATTTCAAACAAACTTTCTGCTATGAGGAAAAATAACTTGCCCTTTTGGCGTAGCGATTATACCACACCAGATGGAGCGCAACAAAAAAATCCTTGACACTTTCAGATCTTGTATCAATGTTTTGAAGGGCACCAGGAAATATGAGATCGATCTTCTCAAAAATATTTGCTTGGTATTCTTTAGGTATCGCAGAAATTATTGATAACGAATCGCGGTCCTTGTCATTGATTTGTACAGTATTTCTATCCATTATAAATCAGATTGACGATTTCATAGAATAAAATAAAAAATATCATACCGTCCAAGGACATCATTGGATAAACGAATATATGCACCACTATTTTCTTTGTAACCATCCTGTAGTTGTTCTTTGAGCTTTCAAAAATATAAGCCAACGCTTCCAAAAGAAAATTGGCACACTTACTGCAGATTCAAAGGTTTGGATGGTAATTGGACACGTAGCTTGAGAGGCAAAGTGTCTTTCTCTTTCCGTTACCTGAATGCGCTCTGCCTGACTTGACTTTGAATAACAGGTTTTCTTATTGACGTCCAGGTTCCAGTCAAAGGCGGTGTTTATGGTGACAACATTAGGGTGAAGCAATACATCTGGAGTGGTAGAAGATATGATTGGGTCTCTGGAAGCCTGAACTGTTGTCGACAGAGATGATGTAGGAGATAGAGTGTGAACGGAGAGTATAGACAGAGATTTTATGGCAGGTGTTGCGAGATTTTCGAGCATAGTATCAAGAAGATTCGAGGCTGTACCTGAGAGCGAAGTATGCATTGGAGCCCATGCATCTTGGTCCCTGGGTTTAACAAAATCACTTTTTGAAGTTAGCATGTACATTTACAACAAAACTAAAGAACTTACTTGTAACCAATGGTTTCAAATACAAGGTCAGTATCACTAAGCCTAGTACAGTCAACGCTTCCGCCTTCAAACATGTCATCCAAAAATGCGGCAGGAAAAGCCATGTCCATGGAAAGGGGATATCTTCCTCTCAGAATTGCGATAGGAGCAATAATAGCATTAGAAATAAGAGAGCTGTAGTTTGTACCTGTGGATAGACTCAATTTCTTGGACTCTGGGTACAAAATGTTAGGTTTTACCAGTAGGCCATCGAATTTGTTTTGCCAGTCTACCCAACTTGTCGGCTTGGACCTTTCGTAGATCTGCCCGAAGTTTACCACATGCCATGATGATGATAAGATACATTGATCCTTAAAGGAAGGTCCATTAGTATTGAACAGCTGGTAGCATTAGGACACTAACCAGCAGCTGCTAATTGGCAACACTTTTGCCCATCCTCGAAAAATCGCGCCAACGTTCTGTAAGAAACTCTTCTGGAAAGACCAGGATCTTTGGCTACTCTTCTGAAAAGAGGAGTCTTCTTCTCTTTAGTGCTGCTGAGGACTCTAAATCCCAAGGTCACTGAAAGACATATACAGAATGGAGCATTATTTGCACCTTTGTGCTTGACATGCAAACCGCATAACATTGATGAAATATGACAATTGGGCCATGGCCTCTGTGACCTCTGAGTCATCGCAGAGTATGGCCAGATGGACCAAAGAATCTATGGAAGGGCTTGCCTTCATAACGGAAGTAAGGGAAGGAGAAGGAGACGACGGAGGAGACGACGATGGCGGCGGCGAAGGAGGAGACGACGATGGCAGCGAAGGAGGAGACGACGCTGCTGGCGAAGGAAGAGACAGCGCAGACGACACTGATGCCGTACGTGCAGAATTAGAGATGAGAGCATGGAAGATTTTGAATGGGTCGGAGGAGATACTGGAGGCAGTAGAGGGTGACGACGCAAGGCAGATGTTTTTACCGACTTCAGCGAGGCCCAAAAGGAACAACCGACCATCCAGACCGAGCACTTGATCTTCTGGCTCAGGATGACTGCTGGCCCTAGAATGCATAGAATCCTGTGCGTTGAAGCCTGAGGATGGGGGATCTCCCTCGTCAATTTCTCCGTCTTCGTTGTCACTGTCAGGGCTAGGGCCAAGATCTTGAAAGCCGGCTCTTCTTCTTTGCAGACGCTCCGCACGGTCCTGTGCAGCATGAAGAATAGCTGCTGGGTGTTTAGCGCCCCGAGCACAAGTTCCACCACCTTTTCTACCCCTTCCTTTACTTGTTCCTTTTGCACCTTTTCCTGCCCTACCATTTCGCTTCCTATCCTTTGCTGCATTTCCACCGATTGAAGAAATTTCTTCCTGTCCCCACGTTGCGCCACCATCAAAGCCACCTTCTTCTAGCTCTTCTCCTGATCCAGTAAAGGGCTGGCCTAGCTCCCCAGCTCCCTCCCTACTGGTGCCTTCACTGAGGTTCTGCAAATCTACATGCTCGCTGTTTGATGTCTGGAAATATTTTGAGTAAGAGTGTTGCTAATGTAAATCCGCAGGACTTACGCTTTCTTCAATCGTCAACCGTGGAGACAGAGATACGCTTGGTTGGTGGCTATGTGAACAGTTGGTTTCGCCTGGCATATTTGATGACATCGCCGAGTCCTCATCTTGCCAAAACCCTCTCCTAGGGCCTTCTGGGGATGGAGTAGGGCAGAAGTGTTGAGGCCCACTCGCAAGGCCTTTTGGGGATGGAGTAGGGTAGAAGTGTTGCGGCCCGCTCCCAGGGCCTTCTGGGGATGGAGTAGGGTAGCAGTGTTGCGAGCCTATAGAATTTGTCGAGAATCCACAATGCGGCGGCCCCTGAAAAAGTTGAGATAACTAGATCGGTGAAAAAAACAACAACGGGACCAACCAAATGTTGCTCGTTGGATGTACACTCGAGTGACATAGGGTGCTCCAGAGCGTGTGGTCCTAAGGCAAACAGCTGCTGCAATTTTGACAGTAATGCCTGGAGGTGCGCCGGAAGATTATTTGAACTAGCTTGTAAGAATTCTAGCAACGAAAGACATTCGAAGGAAGAGAGTGTGAGTCGCGGAGTATTTCCATGCATTGAAACCGAGGGAACAGATTCAGTGATCGCGAGAAAGTAAATATTGATGGGACAAAGGATGGGCGTTTTGTCCCGGATATAAATCACGTGGCCACCCGGTTATATAGCTTGAGAGTCATTTCAAATCAGAAATCCAAACCTACATTGCGAGAAGGTGGGATTCGAGTGCTACGGTTGACCGAGTGAGGATTCCTATCTATTTATCGTCTTATACTCATGATAATCTACCATATCTACCTCATTCAGACTTTCGATTCTGTTGCTTTGGTTGACCAAGTGACAGCCCTCTTCCATGGATTCGTCCCAGTTGACCAAACGACGACTAGCTTCCTACTGCCTATCGTCCAACCCAATTTGTCATTTCACAGTGACCTGCATCCTCCCACTCGCCCTTGCCCATTCCCATCAACCCTACACTCACGCGGCGCCTTCCCACACCTTCAGTAAATGGGACGGATATCTCGCGGGAGCGTTTCCACAATTGCGGTAAGCCCTCTCAACTATTGCTATTGCAATTTTATTGCTAATGTTCTTCTAGCATGAGCTAGCGCTCAAGCTATGTAAAAATGGTGACGCACCTACTAAGGAGACTGGGAACTGGCAAGACTGCTTTGGTCAACAACTTGTCATCACTGGAGCGTCGGAACAGCTCCAGACACCCGACCGTACACCCAACCTTAAGCGTACCCGGACCACCTTGCTCATTGATGACGACGGCAACGAGGAGAACATTTCTCCATTCATGACCTCACCCAGCGCCGATATTATCCCCAGGTCTGCGAGGGCCCTCAGGCGCAACCAGGTGCGTTGGATGGAGATAATTTTTTCTTTCTTTTCCGTGTTCTCATCTTCCCCTTAGCTCTCCGATGAAATGTGTTGGTCGCGTCTCTGCCACCGGCCACACCAATGTCGGAAATCTCCAAGCTCGTTATCTCCACCCCACCTCCAACTCCACCTACCAACTCCACCCACATCCTCGACCTCAGCAGCGGGCCCAAAGCGGAAATCTGCGGGTGGCCGAAAAAACTCAAGGGTCGAGATGCGGTCAAGGCTCTTCTGAACGGGTTGAAATGGTACGTTTAATGACTGTTACAGTTCGCTCCTATTCTGATCGTCGCTTCTTTTAGCATCCTCCTCGATGAACTTGACCGCATCACATCTGGCACCCAATCCCTCACGTCAATCTTCACTCTCACTGAGGCTGTGCCTGCTGTTCTACAACTCATTGGCATTGCCAATACACATACCCTCACGTCGTCCTCGTCATCGAATGCTTTCCTTCCGTCGTCTAACGTGCAGACGATCCACATTTCCCATATACACCCGTACAACTACAAGAAATCCTCCGATCATGGTTGACTACTCTCTTGCAAGATGAGAATCTGACTACCGAGTGTCTGGTAATTATTTCATCGTCCTCACTTCGATTGACCGAGTGAGGATTCCTATCTATTTATCGTTTTATACTCATACTAATCTACCCTATTTTAACTCATTCAGACTTTCGATTGTGTTGCTTTGGTTGACCAAGTGACGGTCCTTCCCAACGGATTCGTTCTGGTTGACCGAACGACTATGCCTCCTACTGCCTATCGTCCAAGCCCAATTTGAATTTCCTCTCGAACCTATTCGGACTTACGATGCCGTCACTTTTGTTGACCAAGTGACGGCCCTTCTCGATAAGGATTCACCACAATTGAATGAACGACTATCGCACAAAGGCGCACCATCGCTCTTCATTTTCTAAGCGCCATTCGCTACGGTTGACAAAAATATCATTTCCTGTTATGCATTCAAATAACGTCGCCCTTTTTTTGATCAAACGCGATCCACCTTCCCGCTCAGAATCCTGACGAAATATATGTCCTCGCTGCGCAAATGACCACGCATCTTATGGACAACTCCAAAACTCCAAGGATAGCCCCTGCGCCTTTACATTCCACTTCCAGATCATGATTGGGTTGGTGCCTGTGTTCAAGTCGCTCGACGCGCTGGCAATAATCATTCTTGCCCCGGAGTCATCTACTTTACTTGCCACGTTGAAGATCCCTGTTTTCTCAATGCCCACCCGATTGTTTGGAACCAACAACAGGGATAGTACTGGCCTTTATTTCAAACCCAGCGGAGTGGTCTTAACGCAGCCCCTCGACATGCTCGGCCGGTATAACATGAACGTGGCACTCCCAAGAGACACCCCTACTCTGGAGGCATCCAGCACCGGAAATCATAAGAGTCGACAGTGTTTTCTGCAGCGAGGACTTGGTGCAGGCCATCATATTCGGCGACGCAAACCTGTCTCAATGGCCGCTGAAAGCTGACCATTACCCAATAATTACCATCATCGATGTCTCAGTAGAAGCTGGCGAACCCATAGGACGACCATCGCTGCGCCTTGGCACCCAGGTCATAAAATCTCAGGGATCCGGTCAGCGGTGCTGTTGGGGGAGAGGAGAAGGGTTAATCGAGGTACTGTTTGAGGTCAGCGCGGAGGTACACGGTATATGAGGGGAGTGTACAGACCTCCTGGGGATGAAGCTTTTACGATGGGAACGGAGGTTGAGGGATGTCTCGATATGCATGGACACACCGCGGCATCGCAGGAAACGAGGCGCCCGACGAAGCAGCGAGGGCGACAGACACACCACCGAACGAGCAGCTACCCAAATTCCTTCGGGAACGGATGCCACATAGCAGATCGGCGTTACGACAGACCTACCACGTGCGAGCTACATCAAGAGCATCACCTTCATCACATCGGCAAAGCTGACTCGCCTATTCGTCCTGTCATGAATACGACGAGACCGTCACGCACTTCCTCCTACACTGCCCAGCCCAACTGGCTGTCCGCCGGCTAATGATAGACGGCGTACCAGACGACGAACATAATATTATAGCTTATAGGCCTACTAGCCACCCAACCGCAAACAACTCCTCAAAATTTTACGAATTGAAGGTATTTACAAATATCGAATGTACACTAAATGTTCAAGAACGAGTCGACTTCATGTAGGATAATGCTGCTGCTTCCATTGCCTGTACCAATTTTGGTGCCTTGCTGCTCAGACGAAGGGAGTTACGCCAGTCTGCACCACTGAGAGGAAATGCTTTTGATTGGAGAATGTTCTTGTGATGTGTTTCGAACCAATCTTCACATTCTGATGTCCATTCGCCGACATTAAGCCCAGATTCAAGCCAAGCACTAAGTCGAGGATACCAAGATAAAATTGTAGTTGAGCCTAAGTAGATATATTAGGTGAGGTACAAAAATAGAAGGGGAAAAAGTCCAACGAACCAAGTCGCCCATTATCCAAAGTCTGGACTTTGTAAGTACCAACGATCAGGTCCATGACTTCAGGTGTCAAATGGTCATCGCAATAGGTCTCTCCATCACATATGAACTTGCGTTGATTACCACTCCGGGCGCTCTCCGAAGGGCCAGCCAAAACCACAGAGTTGTCCAAAACATCACGGCTCAAGCGAGCAATAATGCCACCTTTGCAAAGGGCCGCACGAGCCTGAGGTAAGCGGTGTAGGACAGAGTCTCGAATAGCTTCATATGCGACATAGTCTGCAAGGGTAAATACATGACCAGGAGGGCGAATTCCAAGGGATGGCAATGGGCCTGATGGTGGAGAAGTCGAAGGCCGGATTTGGGGTAAAGGGGAGAGGGTGTTGAAAGGGATCCCATTGCTGATTAGGAAATGGGCAATATCTGCACCATGCGGCCCAACATCACGTCGAAGGATTTCTAAGGCAATCATTGGACTGACAGCCACTAGCCAAGGAGTATTGCGGCTGGGATGCAGGTTACACGCATAGAGAACACAGACAGCTGGATCCTTGCCGAAGTACTTGAGCTTGATATCCAGAAACCTTTGTTTGGATTCCAAAGGCTCAAGATTATCTGGGTGTAGGTCCCAAAATTCAGGCGGAATAACAGAGATTGCATCCATCTTAGTCGTCTTAGCATTAGAAGAAAAGAGTAGTGACAGAAAATAAGAGATGATGGGTCGCTGGCGCTCGTGGCTATCAAGGTCTTGGCCACCCACACAACGAATCACCTCTTGCCATTGTCTGAAAACAGGCTTGACGTTGGCAGGCACAACGTAATGCCCCGCTCCAAAGTTGAACCCAAAACGAAAATACAGGAGTTGCGCGAGGTCATCAAAGTAACGCTGTGTTGCAGGAAGCGGGTGATATGAATAAGTATATAGAACATCTTGACCCGACTCAGAGAGAGAGTAGAGTTCATCGTCGCTATTGCGTAGTCGGCCCATGGGCAGGATGGGCTCGCTGTCAGAGCCATCCCTCTCTATGGCAGGACCCTGTCCAAGATTCTGAGGTTTGGAAGGAGTGGGGCGAATTAGGTTATGAGAACCTATATTAGGATCCTGCTGGTTCAACAAAGCATCGGAAGGCTGAGGCTGGGAGGGTGGAAGACGACTAGATTGAGATGGGTCGGCCCTTCGTGATATGGATGGGCCAATGGGCAAGATAGGTTCGCTGTCGGAGCCATCACTCTCTATGGCAGCACATCGCGCAAAATTCCGAGATTCGGAAGGAGTGGAGTAAAATGAGTTATGAGAACCTATGTTAGAATCCTGCTGCTTTGAAAAAGCATCGGAAGGCCAAGGCTGGGAGGGAGGAGGACTACAAGATTGAGATGGGTCCGCCCTTCGTGGTTTGGATGGGCCAATGGGCAAGATAGGTTCGCTGTCGGAGTCCATGTCTGCGTCTCCCATAAGGTCATCCTCGTCGAATTCGGTACACATGTCCCATTCATTTCGAAAGCCATTGAAACGCTTCTGGACCTTCGAGTAGACACCCCATTCGTCGTCGACGCGAGCGCGAGTCAAGAGTGTTCTCACTCGGAAGCCATCCACCTCTTCCCAGTACCAGACTTTCGCACCTCTTTTTCCAGGGCCCTTTCCGGGATCGCTGGCTCGTTCTCGGCCCTCACGTTGTTGACGTTCGCAATCGTTTTCATGAGCCTTCCTCTTTTCGTCGTCTTGTGCGCGTCTGACAAAGAAAGCTTGCCATGTCTCTCCAGGCAGTTGCCCAGAGCCTGGCTCGACGGAGGGAAGACCACCCGGGGGCTGAACATTCGTCTTCGGGGTTAGGTCTGAAGTCGGACCCAGTGCAGGTGCATATGATTTGACACATGAATGTTGAGGTATATAGAGCATTGGATAAGAACCCCAATACAGCCAAAATGGGATTCCTAGCGATACCATTACGGGTATAGCCTCCAGCCAGCGACACTTAGCAACGTGGATGATAACCCCGACCCGAGGGTTCGAAGTAGAAAATTGAGCAATAGGTGAGGCCTGTAACATATCAAGCCATGCGTACTCCAAGCGTTGTTCCTTGTGCAGGAATTCAGGCCAACGCGGTCTGGCTGAAGGGTCTTTCGGGTCAAAAGTGAGCGCAAGGGCGTAAGAGCACCGCCCCATTTCGATAAAAAATGCACGACGAGCACTTTCGAGGGTTGCCAATAGCTCCTCTTTGTCGACGAAGGCCCGGTCATATGAATAGTGCGATGGAACTTTAGAACGATGAGGATAGAGGACTGTATCATGGCCTGGGTATCTTTTCGTGGCGAAGGCAAAGAGACCCGTGGTGGCGATGACGAGATTCTTCTCCAACGATTTCCAAGCGGTGATGGTGGCGGGCTGCAGCGACCAGCGCCCAGAATTGAAGCACAACGGCATTTTATTCGGTTCAGTTGCAAGCCATGCCGTAAGAGATGAGCTCGAGGGAGTTGGGTTTTGGGGGATAAAGGCCAAATAGGGATACTTTTCGAGATTCCAAAGGGGCTTGAAAAAAGCGGTCGAAGATCGGGGAAGATCGAGTGAAGGAGGTGGGACATTAGGAAGGTGAGGCTGATTCGGGGAAGTAAAGATTTGCTGGTTTCCCTCAACATCTAAGGACATAGTATCTGCAGAGGCGTGATAAGAGAACGAATAGATGATGAAGTTGAGCCATTACACATACATAGAGGAGTCATGTTGAGAGGAGTCAAGAAAAGGAGCAAAGAGGGTGGTGTTACTGTGTACACACAAGCAACAGAAGCTGGATTAATTGACGGCCACAGTAACTGTGTACTACACGGAGACTAGGTGGCGACGACGATGCGCAAAGCTGCAAGGGCCGGAGGGTATAGTTACTGTGTAAACACAAGCAACGATGCTTTGAAGAGGAAACTCGTGGTGTAATACACACACGACTTGTGTTGAAGACGGTGAAGGACAATAATCAATGGGAAAGCGCGTCCAGTTTGTTTGGCATCGGCATTAGTGACAAATCAACATTCTCGCCAACATCAATCAATACCACATCGGCGACACCTCTCAAATCCAACGTCCCACCAATTTAAAGTTTCTGCCTCCGCGCCATTTAGACACAAGTTGTGCGTGTATTACACCACAACTTTCCTCTTCAAAGCATCGTTGCTTGTGTTTACACAGTAACTATACCTCACCCCACCTCCAACCTTCTCCCACACGTCAAGCAATCCTCTCCAGCTTCTGTGTTGCTCTTGTGTAAACTAACGCCACCGCTCTCCGCAACGCCTCTCAAATCCAACGTCGTCGCCCACCAATTTACAGTTTTACAGTTTTTCCCCTCCGCGCCATTTAGCACCCATACGTATGTATATTCATTCAATGCTTACCTGTCTGTTCTCTTATCGCGCCTCTGCAGATACTATGGCCCCTGCAGCCTTGCTCAATGTCGTCCTCTGTTCCTGTTCATTCTCGCGTACCCATTGTCACCGCTACAGTCTCCGTTGGTGCGCAGATGCTGGTCATCAATTCAACCTCTCCGGCATTTGTTGCTTGTGTGTACACAGTAACGCTGGCCATTCAAATACGATGCCCCAGCACCGAAAACAGGAGACGCAACAATTACGTGACCCATGTTCTCATTCGGTGATGGCATTCATTCGACGACAACCGACAATTACATGGCCTCTTGCTTGCTCATGTCCCCCGGGCGCATTTTGGGTGATCAGAGGAACCGGGTCGAATTCCCGCTGGACAGTCGAGGGCATCGCGATATCTGTGGCACCTCTTGCTACAGGGATCTTCGAGCCGGGCATAGGTCAGTCTGTTCATGTATCACTAAAGCTCCAGAACTCACCGATATCACCTTGCACTACTCTAGTATGCGAGCCTGAGTCGAGGCGTTGTCTTGTTGGGATGCTACCAACCCCATAAGTTCTACCAGGAACCCCCTTGGCTGCCAGAATGAGATACCATCGTCCCCACCCAATCAGAAATAGCTCCTCGCCATTTAACCGACTCTTATGCCCCATACCAGTCCCCCAACGAACATGACGCTTCGCCCTGGAAGGGCAATTACGACGAAACATACGGTGCTTCCAATCAGCATCTCCCTCTCAACAAATCCAACGTGCGGATCTCTACGAGGACGACTACGAGGAAAGTAAATCTGGCGATGAAGCTCGCAGCAAGTTCACGAGCCAGCGCGATGATTTGGTGTCGCATTTCGGCTCTGAGTCATATGCTCCTTCGCATAATATGTTCTAAAGCACGGATGAACGAGGGTTGATGGAGAAAGAAGCTCTTGCAGGCGAGATCCAGGAAGGCGAGGTATCGGAGGTGTTGAAAGAGACCTTGGCGCGTCGTTGATGGGTTGGGCTGTGCTGGATGCTTACATTCTGGATTCCTACCCCCTTCTTGACGTATATCGGCCGCATGAATCGCATGGACATCCGCCAGGCCTGGCATGAAAAGCTCGCGCTGAACATGATCATCTGGTTCATCTGTGGTGGGCTAAGTCTTGAAAAGTATGGACCTTGGAGCTGCGGCGTTTCAAATAGCTACTCATCAGCGAGCTGACGACCACAGATCTGAATCCATAAAGCTCGCCTCGCAGAGTATGTGATGGAACAAAGGCGTCGTTGGCTAACCATTTTTTCTCTTGGCTGTAGATCCATGTTAGATCGGTGCGGAGAACACGAAAAGGAAGAAAAAGGAACAGACGAAGGTTGGCCACCGACAGCCAGAGCCATCGACAACCCCATTCGAAACACTGCTGTGGAATCGATCCTGCAATGGGATCGCTGTGTCAGTCAACAGTGTGATGATGAGCCGCGAGGCGAGGAGGACAGCGGCTTACTTACTAGAAGATCGGACGCTGGCCACTCGAAGACGGACACGACCAGCTAGAGTCGACGGCGGGGTTGGTATCAACGACCTCTTCGGATCAGGTCATTGCGCCGAGAAGGAAATGTTAGAACAACGGCCCGATGAACTGCGATGCGAGGTCTTATCAGGTATGGATGAGTTCCTTGACGAACTCGTGGAAGGAGGAGGAAATGGGGGAAGAGGGGATAAGAATCAACGGTGATTCCTCCTCTGCCTTTTTGCAAATTTCATTAGCCCTGTACATATGTACTGTAACTATGCAATGATAATTGTTTGGCCATGACGAACAGACGGTCCCTTCTGAGTCTTTCATCTTCGTTTTTCTGGTTGATTAGCTTTCTTTCACTTTCGTAGACACTTTTGAATAAGTGTTCAAAATTTGTAGCCTTATTTACATAATACTCTGACATATTCTAGCTTACGGCTATAGCTCATTGAAACGCTGTCGCCCTAATCGGGTTTTTGGAACCGACCAGTTACGCGCTGAGCGACGCCCGACTCGCTGAGCGCCTGTCCCGCGTCTCGCTTAGCGCGCGACTCGTTTTGCCCTATGATTTAGTCAATTGGCAAAGGCTTTCATTTTCCGAAATAGCAAAATCACACCGTAAAACCATTCATTTTGCTTGTGTGCTAAATATAGGATTTTCCCATGATTTTGCTGACTGGCAAAATCCTAACCTTTTGACTCATTCAAAATAATTCGTTTTAACATGTGGTAAAATACAAAGTAAAACTTGAAAATTTACCTAGATTTTGCATGAAGGAAAATCAGAGAAAAATCTCTGATTTTCCTTGAGGCAAAATATAATCTAAATCTATAATTTTCCCTTATATTTTGCTTTTGGTAAAACAAAAAATTTTGATTAAATTTTGCCACGGGCGAAACATCTGTCAAAATTTAAACAATGTGCAATGAATTTTGCACCCCCGTCAAAATAGTCCGGCCGCGGCAGTGATAGATGAAGAAGACTGATCCGACCGCAGACAGAATTTCCTTTTTGTCTGATCCTCCCTCAACTGAGATAGTGATTTCCAATCCTTCAATTTAACAACGGTGTCTAAAATTATCTTATGAAAGCGTTTCAAGGACCGATGATCATAAGGCGTGGGGTAAGCTGCAAAGTTTCGTCTTCGCTCCCATTTCTATTAGCCAGATCTCCAGCTTGCTAAAGCCGTTATCGATATTTAGCCCCCCAACCCCGTGGA
>Ga0307517_10001455_pt1 | contig 39747 bp, 49 predicted proteins | sample 23_EM_MG_FD_194515 | JGI IMG/M metagenome (GOLD analysis project Ga0307517, IMG submission 194515) | Populus trichocarpa ectomycorrhiza microbial communities from riparian zone in the Pacific Northwest, United States - 23_EM | ecosystem: Host-associated > Plants > Roots > Unclassified | place...
CAGCACTTTGTCCCCCAGCCCCCTTTCCCACCCGCTAATAATAATATTCGCTCACCCATGGCCACTTACCCCAATCAGTTCCTCCAGCAGTATCCCCATCCCCACCAATCCAACGTCTATCAGTATCCCATGCCCCAGCCAGATCCCCGTCTCTTCGACATCGAGAACCGCTCCAACTCCCCGTTCAATCCCCCCCACGACCGCCAGCCCTCCCCGCCCCCTCTCTCCCCCACCTCCCCGGACGAACCGACCGTAAAAAAGAAGCGAAGACGCGCAGACGCAAACCAGCTCAAGGTCCTCAACGAGACCTACGCCAGAACTGCCTTTCCCTCCACAGAGGAACGCATCGCTCTGGCTAAAATGCTCGACATGTCTGCCAGGAGCGTCCAGATTTGGTGCGTACTCTCTTCTCCCTTTCTGCTTCTGTCAACTCCCGCTCAGGTTCCAGAACAAGCGTCAGGCAATGAGACAGACAAATCGTCAGACAAACAGCCTCTCCTCCCAGGCTCAGCAACCCTACTCCCTAGCCGACTCCATGTCAGACCAGCTCATCGCACACCCTGCTCCCGGCTCAGCATACGACCCATCACTCAACGATTCCTTGTACTTGCCCTCCTCTTCTCCCGAAGCTTCTCGTCACTCCCATGCTCATCACTCCCATGGTCACTCTCACGATCTCTCTCACTCCCATCCACACCCCCACGAACACTCCCTCGGTCACTCGCATCACGCACACCAGCACAGTGCCCACTCCTCCCGTCACCGCGACTGAGCTAACTAAAATTCCACCCGCTTCACTTTCTTGTCCCTTAGATGGCTCGACCCCTTAATTTATGCTCCTTCGCAAACCTAATCTTAACTACTAAACTGGACAAAATTCCCGCCGACCTTGTCTCTCTACTTATTGGTTGGACTTCTTCCGTAGTCATAAGTTGCTGTTTTTTTTATCTTTTTTATTCCTGCAATCCATACAAGTTCCCCCATTCATCCAATCCCATGTGCTTTATACCCTCATGTCTATATTATCCGCATTTGATGAAACTCTCTTATTCCCGTTGAGAAAACAACGTAACAACCTATCCAATAATCTCAAAAGCCAAAGCACGATGACAGATTGAAAAAGCATAACATTTAGATCATCATAATCCCAACGACACCCTTTCATACAAGCTAGCTATTTCTGGTATACAACAAAAGGAAGGATGGACCGAACCATATATAGGTTTCATGTTCGTCGGCGTACCCGACACTGCTTCAAAGTCGGACTCGGAAATCCCGTGCTGGTACTACTACTCGCAGGGCCCCGGACTTTCGTCGTCAAAGTCGGAGTCGGACTCCCACCACTATCAAAGTGTACGGGAGGTGGGCCTGGTATAGTGAAAGTAAATGAATCGGCGTAGATGTTGGGGAACGTGACGCCCTTGTAGAGGGCCTGCATGGTCACCAAATCGCTATCGGATGGGACATGGGTTCCAGAACCCGTCACACTGATCTGCCTAAGGTAGCGTCAACAATCGAATTTTTCTTGGCATCCAAAGTATACTTACGAACAGCTGGGATAGAACTGTGGTTTCCCTGTCGAGTGCAGTGCGATGCTATATTTTATTGAGAAAAATCAAAAACTATTATTCAAAAACGTACATCTCGTTTCTCATAAGCTAAAAAAAAAAATCGAAATAAGAAACGCGAAACGGGGAGGGGTGGGCAACTCACATATTCCCCAGCCTTTAACCCAGTGGGGATGGTGGACGTCCAGGAAAACCCATCTATCAAGAGTCAATTTTACCACTATCACCCAACCAAAGCAACCCAAACCTGAAATCAGTTTATCAGCAGCCCACTTCTTGCTGGAAGAATCGTATCCTTCGGCATCGACCTTGAACCACTTTGCGTTGTTCGCGCCAAACTTGGAACATTTCCCATTGCAGGACGCCATGTATGTCGATACAGGGCCTTGATGATCTACCCCGGGTCAGTCAAATTCCCTTGTCACTCTCCCACTTCAAAACGGGTTACATACCCGCAGGCCACTAAGAATTAAAAAAATGAATAAGAAAACACGACTCGGGAGTCCGTTTTAAAAAGAAGGGGACCTACGTTGACCCAGTCGAACTTGACCTTGGACCCATCTTGGGCCTTTGCAGTAACAGATGTACCTTCATTTCCGCCATGATGACATGCTATATCCACGTCTGTGCTGTCCACTACATATACCGATTAGGGAGGGGTGGGGGGAAGTAACCACCCAGAATCAAAATCCCGAGTAGCAACCACGACTTACCGGGACCGTCGTTCGGTACTTTACGCACGATCCTTGGCGGAAGATTGGGATCATACCTGTCAAGTTTTAAAAAAAATCGTTCAATCGATTGCCCAAAGGGGGGGGGAGTTATCTAGAAAAGAAAAGAAAGAAAAAGCCCAAACCACGTACGGATCGGTGAAGGGGTTCCACCCTGGATAGCTTTGCCCTCCGACCACAACATTGTGCACGAATCCATGCCCGACAACGTAAGGCAGACCGATAGAAATATAAATTAGCAAGAAATGCATGCAGGAGATGTCGGATCCGGAATATCTCATGATATGACCCAAGTGAGAGAAAGAGTTGTCAAGGAAGTTCAGTGACGATGGTTACAGGCAATTGCGTTGGAACCATGAGGTCAAGTACCTATTCTAGGAAAACTCTTTGACTTGTGTGTAACGAGGACTTCGCGTGCTCGACGCACAATGTCATCCCAACGGTCCGAATGTGCAGAAAAACGTTGCATTTTTCATTTCCAGAGTTCTAACAAAATCTTATCTCCAGCATGGTGCAATCAGATTTAATTGATTACCTCAATCGGTTTTGAACCCATGCCCATCGCACGCAGCGTATACGTATGCAGATTGTCACCGTGTTGAATGTTGTACGGTTCTGAACATGGAATTGCGACCACATACCATTGACTTTTTCATATTAACTGAAGGTGAGAATGATCCTTGTCCCGTGACGAGAATAGAAAAAAAAAAGAGGGTGTGATAAAAAGTACTAGTCGAGTCACGGATCTGACATTGGGCGATTAGAGACTGATACAGGCTGCACGACATCGATCCAGGGACTATCAATCACTATCAGTATCTTCAGGCTTCGGGCCTCCTTCTGTCAACCAACGCAGTTTCCTCAGCCTCCTCCTTTCTTCTTGAGCTTTCAACTGATTACGGGTTGGCTTCTTCTTTTTTCTGATCACGGATTGAACACCGCTTGCTCCGTCCTCAACACCGCTGGCTGTTGGCGTTCCAGCAGCCGATTGTGCAGGACTTTGCAAGCGAGAAAGGGCAGGCGAGTTCGTGGTGCTCCCTTTTGCAGACTTTGCAGTCAAAAAGGCATCTTCTATTACTGCTGCTTTTCCCTGCTGCGCCAGACGGCCACCCTCTACATTCCAGATTTCTGGACCTGTTGGATCAATGTCAAAATGATTACCAATATAAACGAGGACAGCGGACTGACACAACGTTGACACAAACTCGTGGTTGTGCGAGATGATAACCTACAAATGCCTCAGTTCATAACTCTGAAACATTTTGTGACATTTCCGTCTTACTACTGCACCCGACCACTCCCTAATGGCCACGGCGAGTCCACCAAGGGACTCTCTATCGAGGAAGTTGCTCGGTTCGTCTAAAACACAGATCTGGAGAATCGGATTGGCAGAGAGTTAGCGGCAGCGATATCAGCACGCACCTGCGGGATATTCCAAAGACAAGCGGCAATCACCAGCTTGATTTTTTGGCCTAAATGGAACAAATGAATCTGGCTGACCCGAGCAAGACAAAGTGTCTGACCTCCAGAAAGACCGGATATTTCGTTGTACTGCGCGATATCGCCATCGAGCCCGATGTCTTCCAGATGCTTCCGAACAAGATGGGCTGATGTATCACGAGAGCCAGCTCCCTCTCTAGAGGATTCGAGATCATCAAATTGCTGAATAAGTTTAGAGAATCCTTTGGCGAGCAGCTCATCGCGGGCAACCCAGGTATTGAATTTGTGATCCATGCCACGCCATTTAATTTCATATTGGTACGACTTTTTGAGCTTCTGTCGCCCCATAACCAACTGCACAAATACCATAAATTTTATATGCATAGTAATTGGCAAAATCGACCATACCTCTACTTTGCGCTTGGAACCATCTCGGCCGACCCAATCTTGATCCAATACCCGTTTTTCTTCGTCCGTCAGCACACGGGTTACCTTTTGCAAGAGTTCGCCTATAACAAGTCAAACTCGAATATTAATAATTTAGTAAGTACTTACGATCATGTCCATCCTGGAACCGCCACTGAATGTAACCAATGGGGGTTTTCTCTAGGTGTTGTTCTACCAAAAATGTTTAATTATATCTGAGGCATCGAAAAAAAAACTATACCTATGTGATGGGTCGCGTGTTGAGATACATACCCAACGCGTAAATTGGGATGTTTATACATAGTCCCTTCCTGTGGGACAGTCTCTCCCTGGAAAGGTGATAAAATGCGCCATATTACTAGAAGGACAATACCCACAGTTATGAGTTTAATCAGTGTGGATTTTCCTGCACCATTAGGTCCAACGACACCGACTCGACTGCAATAACAAATAACGCTCAGAAACACGTAACAGTCCTTATTCAAGACATTTCCTACCTTGAAAGTGATAAAGCACAACTAACATTGAAAAGACTTGGTGTACTTCTGCCAGGGTACGTGAATGTGCAGTTCGAAAGTTTCAATATCGCTCGGGTATTGCTTCTAACACCCATAAGGGAACCAGGAGGCGGGAACGAAAATTTAATCGTTGTAGCTGCTAAGGTGTAGTAACTCTTCGCCTCAGGGTGTTTTTCTACGAAGCTGGAGAGGTTCCCAGGGTAATATACAAGCTATAAGAAGTGATTCAGTAGAAGCTCGAACAAGGGTGATAAATAACCAACTTTCTTGGTCTCATAATGGATAATATCTGTAGTGATTTTATCCAAAAATCTAAACATCGAACATATGCTGGTGAAATTACACAGAGAAATTGGACACTCACCTAGAATCATGGCTAACAATCAAACAGGTGACGTGTTTCTGGGCAAACAACCACTTTTCAAACCATTCAACAGACGCGCGGTCCAGCTATAAAAATTGAGTAATGCTTGATAACAGAGGATGCTAGAAAGCTTACGTGGTTAGTTGGTTCGTCAAGCAAAAGAAGGTCTGCTTTGTAAAGCATGGCTCGGGCAAGCTCTAATTTCATTTTCCATCCTCCAGAAAGCCCCCCGACAATTTCGGATTGTCGAGTATCATCAAAGCCGACTGCCATAAGTTGATCTCGAATTTTCGACCTGGATATATGTGCCAGCGTTTTGTCTAGGAATAGACACGGGATTAATTTGCAACAGCTGGAATTAAATTAAAAAGGGACTAACCAGCAGCAATGAAGTCTAAAACGGAGAGGGAGGTGTCTTCACCTTGTAGCGAATGTTCCACCATGACACAACGCAGTTGATCTTGGGGAGGGAAATTCTCCACTTTGCCATCACGAAGCTGACGCATGAGGGTCGACTTCCCCGAGCCATTTGGGCCGAGAATTCCATATCGCCTTCCCCGAATGAGGCGAAGGGTAGTATGAGAAAGGAGAAGCAGAGCTCCATAGGCCAAAGAAAACAACGTATCACATAACACTTCGCCTTCTTCTGAGCTATCGCTCTTCGAGACAGAATTATTGGCCTAAACTTTCATCAAAACTAGTAGGGAAGGAGGAGATCAGGGACACAAACGCGGTCAATGGCAAGGTAGTGATTCCGGATAGATTCCGCGAAAGCCGTGCCACCTTTCTCATCAAGCCAAGCGGTCATATACACACCAATACATCGGCCCCAGGTTTGAATATCAAACTTGCGATCATGAAGTAGATCAGCAACAAGCGCAGCCTGAAAGTCGAGGGTCGTTTTCAGGAGGATGTATTTTGGCACCTTGGGTGCATTCGGACTGCCAGGTGGAGTCAAAGCCAATTCTTCAGGTAGCAATGTTTTTAGGGTAAGTAGAACCTCAAACGTTTCCCAATCAATATTCCGATGAATAGGTGGTGGGCCAGATGAAGAAGCACCGGATTTGAGGAGTGTGCTCAGAGCAGCATCTCCAAAAGCGCGAACCTGCAAGATTCGTAATGAGTACAAAAAGTACCTAAATCTGATTGGAAATAACCTCAGGGAATGCGGCTCCAGTTGCAATCTTTTGAACTCCTTCAACAAGTGGGCTCAGATAGGTAGCAGCAATAGCCTGGTCTCTAACTAGTTTGACAAGGTTGTCGATAACGACAACTGTGCGACGCTGAACCTCCATACTTCTGTCGTTCAGAGCACGGAGTAGTAACGGTACAAGGACTGCGAGAGCAGGCGCTTTGACTTCGGCCACGAAAGTGGCATTGGATAAGGCCTTGATACAGGCCGGGACCTGATCAGGATTGGCCATGCATTTTACCAGGGAGGGAATATGAGGGGCAAGATCAGGGTTTGCAAGAGTCGCGCAAAGGTTAGTGGCACATTTGATTGCAGCAGATGATACCTCCTGCTTAGTATCATGCATTGCCGCCTCAACTTTGGGCAGGACCTTCCCGAGTTCAGAGGCCACGTAGTCACGAGCAGACGTCACAAAGGGTTTGAAAGACTCTAAGACGCCGACTTTGGAACGCCATTTACCACTCTCAAGAATGGACTCCAGGGTCCTAAAGACGATACGCGTGGATTCTGGAGGAAAGAGTTTCAAGATCGCTTTGACTGCGGAGGCTGCGGCAGACCGAACGACTTCACCCTTATCCATGTAAAGATCGAACAACGTAGGAAGAGATGCTAGCAGAATCGGAGCAACAGCTGCGCCTAGAATTGTTGCTAGTGAGTTGTAACAGATCGCAGCAGATTCGCGTTCGTATCCCGATTTCTTGTTGTTGGCGAACTCTTGCAATGTTTGAAGAACATGGCCATCCCTGTGATAACGTTATTGCAGTAACGGAAAAAAAAAAAGTTTTCCGTACTCTAATGATTTTAAACCGTTTCTAGAGACTTCGCGGGCGATTTTATCAGAAGAAGCTTTGGCATCTAAATATTTTCTGATTATGTTGTCCGAAGACTGAGAGAGAAAATATACCTGGAGCTGTAGGCGCAGTTCTGAGTGCTTCGAATAGATTCGGAAAAGGTGAAGCCGAGGAGTCGAACGTTGTGGATGGTGTCATCATAGAGATTATTCGTTCGGTGGTAGATTATGGTGACTCGGAAAGTTGTAAAACTTGACTGTGGTAAAGATTATAGTTCCAGTTCCGATAGTCTATGGATCTAATATGTCTAGCGAGATTCGTAGAATCCGATTGTAAGGGCAGGACAGAAGTTGAAGTTCTTGCTCGGTGGGCGGTCTTTGACAAGTATGATAAATTAAAACTTCAAATTTAAAATAAAAATGTATGGCACGTGCGATCGTCTGTGACAACACTGCTGACAGTGACACCATGGAATTGCGTTCCAGACTGCAATCATGATGTTTGTACTGGGCAGTCTCACATTACCACTCTTCCTTCATCGTGCACTTCGATCTAAGGTACCATGCTTTTTATACTCGTCATCGCCGTCGCTTCCGGGGTAGTCCTCTTGAGTTGCTTCTTAATTGCTGCTTTTTGTCTGTCACGACAACGTAAGAAGGATACAAGGGACGAACTAGGTTCTCTCGAAGATAGGCTGTCTCCAATCAAGCGAATACGGTCAAATCCAAAGGTTCAAATGTATCATTCGCGAAAGGAGACTGACATTGAAACAAATTGGCCAACGATTCCTGCAACCGTCTACGAACCCACAAATTCAATGCAACTAGACGCAGTGAACCCCCTGGACATATCGCTGAAACCCCCACTTTTGTTTTCCAGATCTAAAGACGTAGTTCCTGCTAATCTCGGTGTCTGCTTACCGTCACAAACGGGTCGCAGTGAAACGACTGTTTCCACCTATTCCACTGAGTCTGCGCCTGTGCACTTCCATGATCGGTTTTCAAACCCCCTTTTTCTGAGCAGGGTCGCTATGTCCAACATTGCTAGGGCAAATTTACCCAAGGGTATGGATTTGCCTTCAACCGTAACTCGTGATATAGGACTCTTCACTTGTCCTCTTCCACAGTCTGGAACCACGAATATTCCGCCAAATTCCGACAACATCCGCCTTGGTGGTCACGCTCCTCCCGAGATTCCTCGTTCTCATTTCGACCCTGGTACACCCAAGTCCTCGTACTCTCTTACTACGCCCATTCCCCACTCCGCACACTTTCCAGCGTTGGGACCGAAACGATCACAGCTGCTTTACCGCGGGGTTAATCTACAAGCACTAAAGAATACTGCAGCATCCTCTTTTCCACCGCCGTTATGGTAGTTTTGAATATTCTGAAGCAGGATTTACTAGATGTCATATGAAAATCCGGCACAAGAATTTTAATTTTTTAATTTTCCTCAGCTGGATAGTCCACCTTATCGTACAGCCTCAACGTCTCATTCCAATCCCGTTTCCTCCTCCTTGTAATCGAGAAATAACTTGTACTACTCCCCCATAAACCCATCACCCTTCCCTTCTCCTTCCCTCCAACTGTAACAAAATGTGATTCCGGTTCAGCCGGCAAATTTAACTTGGTAACTGCAAGATTCATCAGTCTACCATGCAGATCTTTCCTTACTTCATACATCATCTTTAACGTCTGTTTGCCCACCCGAAGTAACCGACACAGAGAAGTAAAAGCTCGAAAAGCGGATACGGCGTCTTCAAACCAACGTAAAGCCATCCACATGAGGGCCGGAGTCAAAAATACTGTGACTATGGCGAATTGCCAGGTTAAAATGACTGCTGTCACCCAAACGCAAAGGCCAGACATAAGGCCATAGGTAAGTTTGTATTGCGCAATTTCGTCCCACGTATCGAAAATCGGCCCCGTCTTCTTGAAATTGTGGACAGCGATGAAGGTCGTAATGAATATAGGAAACCAAAGTAGAAGCCCAGGAAGGGAGATTGAGAACAAGCAACATGACCAGACGAAGCGTAGAACCATCCGTGAAATGATAGTTCGGCGGGATAGGGGCCGCCGTATTCTGTCATCTTTTATGCCCCACTTCGACAGGAGGTCTTGGTATTTCTGTTTACAACCATTGACAACCGGAGTCCTAGAGATTTTGAGAGAACGTACCTTTAAGTCAGCTTGTAGTAGACGAATTTCATAGTCGGCTTCGTTGGCATTGACAACATCTTGAGCGGATTTGAAAACTTCCAGGAAAGACCGACTAATGCGAACATGGTCTCCCAAGCTCATCATTGTCCCAAGTGGAGCGTACATCCGTGCAGCAAGCTTAGCGGTTCGGATGTAATCCCAAGACGGTGCATCATATGTCCCACTGCTGATTTTTTCGTGGAGTTGAGCGGTTACGGTACGAATGTCGGTGAAATCCACAAGAGTTGCTAGTTCCGGGTTTTTCTGTCCTAAAATGGGCATCTCACTATTATGGACTAAAGGGACACTTGCCTTCGGAGTGAAGATGACAGGCTCGTGGAACGTCACGAGTACGTCGGAACGGAAATGTTGTCGATGCCTAAAAGGGTGATCTCAGCATAAGGGAATAAAGTTCAAATATGGTATATATACATGTAAGTGATCGAACACGTCAAAATGGATATTTCGAAATCTGGATCATCTCTGTTCCTTGATAGGAGGTCCGAGACAAGCCGAGCGACTAATAGAGCAGGAGTGAGCTGCAAAGGTGGAGGTAACTTGTCCCTCACCTCCTGTTTTGAGGGGGGCAATTGTTGGGTGAAAACGACTCATTCCCTCTGGAAATAGACAGACGGCGTCGCCAAGTTCGAGTGCCTGAGTGGGGTGTCAGTGTGATAAGCATGTACATAGGTTTTGAAACTAACCTGCATAAGGTATTCCATGGACTCGGTGTTGTCGGTGTTCCCATCCACGTAGTCCTTTTTCCTCTTGATAGGAATTGTTCCAGCAGATTCTATAAGCCAGCTTGTAAAAGTCCTGCGTCCAAATTGGGTTGCCTTCGCGGTCAATCGAAGCATGTTGCGCTTCTGCCCAAAGTTCAGGGGTGTCCATCTCCAAGACTTGGGAAGCTTACATTCGTTGGAATGGTAGTAACAAGGAGTCTGACGGGAGCAGTCAGAAAAGACAGAAAGTTGTGACTAACACGAGGTTGTTACAATGCATCTGTTAATGAATTGCTGTGATTGGCGCAAACGATGCTGCACAGACGTTCTCAGTTGCTATAAACTAATGGAGCACAAGAAAAACATACCACGGAATTCCGTTCTCAGGAACCATATGTGCATTTTCTACTACAATGGATCCATAAAATATCTTGAGCACGAAACGAAAAAGCAGGCTGACTGTTCTCAACGTGAACTCCAACATGGAATGGAAGATAGAACTAACCGAATAGCAGCGTACGACCACGGAGTAGGGGTTCCCTTGGGCATAACTTGTGGGTACTAAGATACCAGAAGATACCTCACAGTTCAGTGTTCAAAATTGAGACTGAGTGCGTTGAGTTGGCAATCCGGATCGCGGATGGTCCTTTCCGGGATCATCGGTTTTATGGCGAACGTACATAATCATGGAGCCTGAGGTAAAATAAGATAAAGGGTCAAGTTCTTTGTGGTTGCGGTTTTGTTTATTGATTTGAAACCCACAATGTTAGTAGTCACTGAATTGAGGACGAGGATTAATTCTCGACCTCATTTCGGCTAATGAAGGAGCGGAGTTAGCGACCAGCAATGGCGTTTTCCTAAAATGGCTTACTAAGCCCATTTTTTTAAAAAATTTGGGTTATCGTTTACTAGCTCATCATTGCGAACGATGGAGGGGGCCCTTGCCAAGATTCGACCACACATTTCATCATCTCTCCCGCACCAGAAAATTCCCGCTCATCTTTTGATTGCTCTAGAAACGACATTCAGGGAGCAAAATACAGAGTCGACACCCACAGCCTACTTTGCTGCAATCTTGACCACCATCGACGGTTCGATACAAAAGAAGGAAATTTCGCTCGATGAGAGTGCAGTTTTGCCTGCTGAACTGTATCTGCTTGCCCTAGTTTCACCTTTTGTCCCTGCTCCGATCATCCGCACAAATCTCGACACCTTGCTCTTTCTGACTGCTCCATTATTCCCCTCTTTGAACCAACATCCACCTGCCCTACGTTCTCAGCTATCGCTGTACCACTCGATATTCAGATCCTTGGATAGAACGCAACTCGACGTCCAAGGCATAAGACAGAGTTTTGCCTCAATCCTTCACCTATGCCTCGATCCACGACCCAAGATCCGCAAGAAAGCAGCAGACATGGTTAAGGATTTGTTATCAAGTCCTCCTGTCCCGCTCATGCGGCATCCATACTCTGAGCGAGTATCTGACTGGGTGAAAAACACCTTGACAGATGCCAGTACCTTGCCTTTTGGAAAGGGTAAAGGCGCTAAAAAATCTTCTGTTTCTGGAACAGAAGTCGCAATACATGTACTCGCGTGCCTCAGGCCCATTATTCCTTATCTGCCTCCAGAGGTGTGTTGGTGCATGTGTAAACTTATTATATCGTCACTCATTTTTCAAATTGTAGTCCCTCCCTACAATAACGAATCTCATTATGACCCTTCCGGACCTTGGAAATACCTATCTTTCCCAATCGTCCTATTCCATACTGTCAGATGTATTTGCTGCTTCAGTTGAAGACATCACAACCAATATTGGAGAGAAAATACCTGAGCTTCTGAAGGTCGTAATGACATCTCCACCCCCGAAATCTGATTTCTTGCTCTGTGTCAGCTGGGTCCACATTCTTGGCGTGGCATTGGTCGCTCTTAATACTGTCAATTCAGATACTTCGTCTTCAGAAGTGGGTCGAGTATGGAAAGCAGTTTGGAATTTCTTGGATTCCACAGATATAAATACTCGGAAAGCAACCGCTGAATCCCTGTCCTCCATCTCTACCTGTTTCTCCGAAAAACTCGTATCGGCAGCGGTCGAGGATAGGGGTGATTCCTCTGTGATTCGAAAAATTGTCTCTCAAGTGACCAAAGCCCTCGATTCACTACCCTACGCTCGCGCGATCCCAGAATTGTTAACGGTCGTTTCTTCAATAATCAAAAACCTGCAGTCCCAAAAACCCGAGAGTGGACCCACTGCCGCAGAAATCCTTCTTCTCCCACTTATCGTTCACATCGCGGAGTTGCGAATAATGAAAGGGTTCGAATATAGAGAAGCAGCAGATGACACCCTCTCGATGGCAATGCGAGTCTTGGGACCCGAAGTTCTGCTGGAGGCTCTCCCATTAAATTTGGAGCTAGGCGATCGGTACGCTTTGTCAGATTTCGCCGTTTCTGCAACACTGACCCGGCTAGCCCTGCTGGTGTTGAGCCAAGGGCATTTCTCCTCCCTCTTCTTGCCCAGCCACATGCATCACCGCTCTCACATTTTATAACTTATTTCGTCCCTCTCAGCGAAAAGATGTTCGACCTGCAACAAAAGGCCGAAGTTGAAGGCCGCCAGTCCGAAGCCAAGGTTTGGAGCGTACTAATAGGCCAAGTGTGGGCTGGCCTTCCGGGTTACTGCCACGAGTCTCCAAAAGTCAAAGAAGTAAACATATCTGGCTCTCTGACACCGTTTTGCTGACGGAAAACCTCATGTTTAGGCATTGAATCCTTCATTTTCCCAACTCCTGTCACAACTCCTCTATGGTCAACTGATTCTTCGTCCATCAATCTTGAAAGCCTTGAGGTCTCTGGTGGATTCAAATATTACAATAATAACGGAACAGAAAAATATTCGACCCAATATCACCCTGCTGGAAGCTCAAGAAAATATCGAATTCCTGAGGACACAAGTCGAAAGCTGGTTGGCTGTGCTCTTCAACGTGTACGGCAGCGTCGCTCGTGACTCACGAACCATTGTGGGCGATGTCATTAATTCATGGATGTCGATAGCCAGTGAAAAGGTCGATTCCCTTGAACCAAAGAATTGAATCAAATATAACACATTTCACAGGAGAGCCGTAATGCCTTCCAGAAGGTTTTGGAACTGTTCACAACCAATCTTCCCGAAGCTCAAAGGAATCCTAATCATAACACTGACTCCGGAAATATGGCGACCACAGCTCAAGACATTCTCATCTTGCTACTTCCAAACCTTCCTGGACCTGACTTGAAGACGCTCTTCGACTTATCACTTACTCTTGATGTCTTAACTTGCAAAGACAATGGAGTTCAGAAGAGAGGGTATAAAATCTTGACAAAGGTAACCGAATCTGGTAAAGTGGACATCAACGTTGAGTCCACTCTCAAAAAACTTGATGAACTAGTTGATGGTCTTAGCGTCGCGGCAAAGAAGGTTTGTGGACTCTCACTGCTTGAGAATCGTTCTAATACCTTCCACAGGACCGTTTCAACCTATTGGCAGCCTTGGTCCCCCTTTTGCATCCGACTTCCTTATTTATTATCCCATCTCTTCTCCCAGAAGCTGCGTTGGGCACAAAAGAACCTTCGGAAAAAGCGAGAACAGCAGCATTCGATTTGATTATTGCTCTAGGGAAGAGAATGGATTTGGGCGGAGTGGTCAAACGCGGTCTGGTTGATGGGATGGATGAAGACGGCGCCAAAGACACCCCTGCCAACATCGAGGAATTTATGACAATGGTTGCGGGTGGACTCGCTGGAGCAACCCCGCATATGATCAGTGCGACCGTGACTGCCATATCCTGTCTTGTGTTTGAATTCAAAAGTAAGTCCTTGTCCGTCGTTCATCACTAATTAATCAATTTGTGTGAAATAGGCGAGATATCACCTAAAATGCACCATGACATTCTGACAACGATGATCGTCTTCCTCTCATCTGCCAATCGCGAAATTGTCAAGTCTGTCCTTGGATTCATCAAGCTCGTAATACATACCCTGCCTCTGGAGATCCTTCGACCGCATCTGAAAGAACTAGTTCCTGCATTATTGAATTGGTCGCATGATCATAAAAACCACTTCAAGCTTAAGGTCCGCCACATCTTTGAGCGCATGCTGAGAAGGTTTAGCTGGGATGAAATGTATGGGTATGCGGGTGAAGAGGAAGCATCTAAGGTACTCGTGAATATTAAAAAGCGAAAGGAAAGGGCCAAGAGAAAGAAAGCTAGTAAGACAGAAGAAGACGATGATGAGGTATGCCATTCGACAGATCCTTTCCTGTACCATCTAAATTCGAATTTGATCCAGCTTCCGCCACCAAAAACTGTCGCAGGTGATGCTTTCGAAGACGTATTGTATGGAAGCGAAAGCGAAATCGAGGATAGTGAAGGGGAATCTGTGCACGACCCTGTGTCAAGAAAGAAAAATGACGGTGGTGGCGCCCGACTGCGATTGGACGATGAAGAGCCAATGGATTTGCTCCAGGGGGCTGCTGGCAAGATTACAAGCAAAGTCATTTCCCCTCAAATGGTCCTTTTTTGCTCACTGCAGGTTTGAATAGGCATGAAGTCGAACCGGCGAAAGAAACCCGGACAAGATGCTTCGCACTTCAAGACCGATGAGACTGGGAAAATGATTATCGATGACAATGAACCAGACGCTGGTGACGTAGAATCATCGCCGACTGGAGACGTTGCTGGTACAGCTTACCGTGAAACGCTCACATCGGCGGACGGCTTTTCTCGTGGACCTAATGGCCGAATCAAGTTTAACAAGGATACTAAAAAGAGACGAAGAGAAGAAGATGCAATGGATGTTGACGTAGATCTCGGTGAAGCTTCACTCGGAAAGAGTAAGAGAACGAAGAAAAAAGACGATCTCAAGTTCGGACACGAATTCAAGGCGAAGGTAAGTGATGATTTTGATACCTGGATTAAAACCTTACGGTACTCCACCTCACTTTGTAGAAGGCTGCGGGCGATATCAAGAAAGCCGGGGTGGAGCCCTATGCCTACATGCCGATTGCTCAAGCTGCAAAGGCAGGACGGAGAGGCCATCAAATTGGGATTACAGGCAAGAAATGAGATATGATACTTGTTATCTTGCATCTTTTACGAAATCAATATAAGTGTGGATCGAATCACGATGTGTTCTCTTCATATCGAGTGCAACATTCTATGTCAACCGTACAAACTCTGGTCATGAAGGGTTCCAAACAATCCAACGTGCCAGCTGCCCGGCTGCTTCCACTGAGGGACCTCTACGCCCAAGACTTTCGCAACCACGCTCGCCAACAAACCTGCATCAACGCGGTTATCACCTTCCATGGTAAAGTGGACGAGACTAGCGGTGGGAATTTCCCAGTTGTTTGTTGAGATCGAAGAAAGGATGCGTCGAGTTAAGCCACCACCTGGAATAAAAGGTATCTGCACACTCTCTGATAATCCCTGTTCCAAATACGGGTTGGGTTGGACAGGGGAACTGTACAGAGGGATAGGAAGATTCGACAAGGCGTGCAAAGGAGTTCCGACTAATTGCTGCGTAGTAACAGGACGGATCTGGAAAGTCGGAGTGCTACCAATGATACAGAAGTTAAACCGTCTGTATCCAAATATTCACATGTAGAATTACGCACAACATCTGGGAGTCGTTTCTATGCAATGGGTCGACGCCAGAAAGAAATAGTACAGCACTCAAGTTGGAGGATTTTATGAAATCCAGAAGTGCTGTGGTGAATTCATATTTTCTGCTCTGTGCGGAACGTTTGCTGAATATATTATGGACTGGTTAAATAAGCTCACAAACCTTTAAAACAGGGGATCTTTGTTGTACAATGACGAGGGGAAGATCAGAGCGACCGTATACTTTCTATACATAAATCTCTTTGTGTGGAGGAGAGAAGGACTGGATCAGACTTACATTCATAAGGAGTAGTGACGCCTCGTCTGCCATCTTCTCTCGCTCCGACAACTGGGATGAAGTACTGAGGATCGAAAACTCCGATTCGTTCCAGCCTCAGGCTTGCAATAAGCACGTCAGCTGCAAGTTGACCAACATTTGCCGTTGACACGACTGGCTGTTAGGTTTCATGAATCAGGACTTTCGGGTTCATAAGAAAATAAAACTGACAATCACAACCACTTTTCCATTGAGACGGACGTCTGACGTTGGGTTGAAGAATGTCAATGTCATGGTAAGATTTGCCTATCATCGGACAAACCGGACCGTTTGATAAGTTAGCGGACCGTGCTCCCGCTAATTCACGCCTGTGCCTGTACAAATCTGTGGCAGTACCAGTGGTATCCAATGTTCTTATAACCTTGTTTTTTTTTGGAAAGCGACTGGCAAGGCCCCTTGCTTCCATTGGTTTACAGTGGTATGCTGCATAGCTTTGCACTCTCAGCAGGGCCGTTTCTGTGTTTCCTTCTTCTGCTATCACATCAGTGAAGTCATGGAGATATTTCACTCGGAATGTGCGCTTGTCCTTTCCAGCAGACCTTCACAGCAATTTGGGCACACCTAAGGAAATGTAACTGTTCCTTTAACACCACCGTGTTACACTCATTGAGGATCTATGGCGGAAGACAATCATACTAGTTTCCCAGTAGACGCCGCTCAATTGGTGGGCCTATTCATTGAAAGTGTCTTTTATGGGTGCGTTTGGTATTGCGTCTTATTCCGTTCTTATAATGCTCACCTGACACTATAGTATCCACGCTCTTTCCTCTGTTATTCTTGGTCTCATATTTGCAGGAATTTTCTTGGTATTTTTCTTCGGTTTTCTGAAGGCTCTGCTCTGGTCAGAAAGAAGTTTCAAACCATTCCGCCAACTGAAAATAAAAGTGTTGCTCGTTTCGCTCGCCGTGTTCGCAATCGCATCGCTGGATGTTGGCCTCCATCTACGATGCAATTTGGAGGAATTCGTCGGTCCACCGGCTAGAAATTTTAATCAAAGGTCGAGGTGGATTAATGTTGCGAAAATGGGATGCTATGTAGCACAAACGTTGATTGGAGATAGTATTCTCGTGAAGAAGGACCTTTTATATCCCTGATCAGTGAAATATCTGAGCCTTTCATTCAGATATTTCGGATTTGGATCGTCTACGAGCACAATTGGCTATTTGTCTCTCTTCCAATGTTATTCTGGCTCGGTACTATGGGTAACTAAATTGCTCTATTATCTACATAGGTGGCTCATTGACCTCTCTTTAAGTTTTCGGGGCTATCATGATCGAGATTGAAGCAACAGTAGACTCACCTGGCCATCCGCTCAACTCCAGATTTCTTCTTCCAATAGTTCCGACCCTGTTATGCTCAACACTCGCGACGAACGTAGTGACAACGTGTAATATTTGCGACTGCCCCTCACTTGCATTTATTTTACCATAGTTTTTTCAGCCCTGATGGTGTATCGTTTCTTGAAGGTTCGCAGCAACTTCGGAGACGGACAGCTTTTCAACCCGTCACCTCTGACAAACGTTGTCATCGTCGACATTATATGCGGGTTGTTGTATACGGTTGGCATTATCATTCTTTTGGGGCTTTACTTTGCTTTTCACAATGGCCAGTATGTTTTATCGATAGCGGTACGTCTTAAAAGTTAAGGCTTCATCTCAAGACTTGTCTAACCGAATTGATCAGATTGTCCAAATCATCGTAAGCCCCCATCCACCGACTCTTTCGAGTTCCTTTTACCTAACTCCGTCATTAGGGCATCCGTCAGCAATTCCTAGTTTTGGCTCAATCCCGGCTATAGTACATCCCATATCTTTATACTTAAGATTGTGGTTAACAATTACTCACCGCACTCATCCGAATTTACATAATTTTCGTGAAAAATAATTTCGATTTTTATCAAGGGTCCAACCAGCGAACAAAACCGTTTCCCCCAAAGTTTCCCCACTGCAGTTTCTCTGCACCTAGAGGTTCAATATTTCAATATAAATTCTCTATCGTGTGGCGAAGGCATTCGCCATGAGGAATTACTGCTTCAACTCTGCCTTCGCCCAGATCTTCCCAGAAGTTCCAGCCTTCCAGGTATGTTTGTTGAAATCAAGAATTGTGACGCTTTGCTGGACCACACATTGCATTGCCGAAGTGATGTTTTTTTTTTGGCAACAGCCTCCTACTCTTGGACGAAGATACCAGATTCAAGTTTCAATTACGAGCTTGCAGGCTGCCGAAGCTACATGAATCGCAGTAATTTTCTAGGATGGGGCTTCGTTCAATCGACAGACCAACCATATTTCGTCAAGCGCCCAGAAGGTACATTACGGTATCGGGAGGACTCCGTCGAAGGAGCGAACCCGTGCAATACAAAGAATGAACGGCATGCACCATTTCCAAAAAATTTCCAAGATGCCCTCCGTCCGTAAAAGCCACGCAATTGAGGCGACAATGATTCAGGGTTGTCAATATTGGTTGGATATGCGAAGCTGAACACGACAAATGACCAGAATAACGAAGAAAGATGACAATGGTTTATTCTTACGAGCATACCAATAGTGCTAATTGAGTTGTCGTAAATTGCAACTATGTATCTGTGGGACTTGTTACACGAGAAATATTGATGTCTCTGAGGACAACAGATGTGAAACTAATAAGACGACTGAAAGAATCGACTTGGTTACAGTTCGAAAAATGAGGTGAAATTTCCAGAATTATGACCCTCTCTCCGGTGTCCCTGCGAATAACATGTTCCCCAAAGCCGGTTACACGTGTGGTATTAACTCTAGACGGTTTTCGAAGGGACTAGGTCTCTGATATCAGCACCCCAAGCTTCTTCTCGTGCATTCTTTGTCCACCACAAGAAAATTGGGGTCAAGAGTTCCATCACCAACCTAACTAGCCACCCCTTGTCCTTGAGACCATCCCAACGGAAGTCCGCCTCCTTATACGCAGCATCAATCGTCGATCGTCGAAGGCTTTCGTACGTTGCGAATAACGTCGATATTGGCTCCTCGGGATTGCACTCAATAATGCGAGCGAAGAGGATGGCGTCTTCCAAGGCAAAGCCCATGCTCTCTCCTTGAGGTGGCATCTGAAAATGATCTGTCAGGTTGTCGTTTATGGAGAAATCAAAAAACCCACGGCATGGGCTGCATCTCCCAACAATAATACCCTCTCCGACGACCACCTCCCCCCAGGTGGGAGCGTATGAACTGGGTAAAGGAAGACGTCCTCAACGTTTTCTATTACCTCCTTTAAGCAGTCCATCTTCGAGTCCCCGAACCGAGTAAGAATCTCCTTCCTAGTAGAGTCCTGGTCACCACCTTTGACCTTCCAACCCTCACGGTCCGCTTGCTCCTTCATTTCCATTACAGCTGCAAAATACAATCGTTCTTTGCCAGGGTCACAGAAGGCAACGAGAATTGACCCCTTGCGGGAGGTGTTCACTGAACAGTCTTCAAAGTGGATTGGAGATGAGACGGACGATGCTGGGAGTAGGCCATATGCAGTCGCGATACCAGAATACACCGGGGTGCGCTCGGGGTCGACCAATTTGGTACGTGCGATAGAGTGGATTCCATCACATCCAAGCAAGATATCGCCTTTTGCCACAGACCCATCTTCGAAAATCGCTTCAACAGACGAGGTCGTCTCCCTGAGCTCCACCAATTTCTTCCCATACTCCACTCTTACATTTGCTTCTTCTAACGCGCTGATCATTCCTTGCTGAAGTTCAGCGCGCAAGATCCTTAGAGCGTGGTACCCAATCTTGTTCACATTCCTAAAACTGATCTCCCCAACCCGATTACCACTCAGCGCGGAGAATATTTCGATGGCTCGTGTGGTGCCTCCCTTGCCTTGAAGATGTTTCAAAACGCCAATGTGATCGAGACAGCGGAGTGCAGACGGAGTGAGGTTGACTGCTCCACCAAGAGTTGATGGTACAGCCCGTACTTCATAGATGGAACATGGCACGCCGAGCGCGTGAAGGGCGAGAGCAGATGCGAGCCCAGATATCCCACCTCCAATTATCACTACGTGGTTGATGGTTTTAGACATGAGGTTACAAACAGCTCGAGGCGTTTGTTCGAAAGTCATCGAGTCAGAACACGTGTCCTGCTATCTCTTTCAAAGTCTTCAGGGCAACCGAATAAGTGTTCCACAACGATAATGTGTTTATACAGGAAAGCCTTGATCCAGAATATGTGGCGAGCATGACCCAGCGCCAGCCATAGGGAATCGGTCGCATTAACGGTGATGTTTACCATTAATCTAATAGGTGGATGAAATAGGTGGATGAAATTATGAACAACTCTGATGTCAAGGCGTTTAACATACCCTGTTCCACGTCCTTGTTGATAATGATTATCCCGAAAGTCTCTGACTTGGGGGAACGGATGACGGAATATATGAAGCGTTCAAACTACAATTCACCTTTGCGTTCACCATATATATTCTCACGCTACTTCGTCACATTTCTGTTCCCAATTGCCTTCAAGTTATCGAATCTCAGGCTTCTAAGCAACGACGACTCGGAACTGAGCAGGAAACTGCTGATCGTACTAGCAAAGTACTGCGACGCAATCTCAAATCGCCTTCACAAATCTGGCTCTCCGTTTTACATAAGTAGTTGATCAATTAATGACCCAGCAAGGTAAGGATTTTCAGATATCAATTCATCTGTAGCTCAAGGATACAGTCGCTATCATTGACGTGGAACTTGAACTGCGCAGAAAAGAAACCCTTTGAATAACAAGCTGTTGGCGTAGATTTTACTGCCGTACTATATAAAGTCCCATTAGAAATACACATGCATAGACATCTCGAAAGCTATCATTATAAAGCTAAATAGAAGTCCGTGAAGAAGCAAATTATACTTTGTGTCCAAAGGAATTGGGTGGAGCAGCATAAGGATAACCGGTGCTCAATGGGTAGGTTTCATCATGACGAATGGGCTGGTAAACAGGACCTGGCACCCTGTGGAATTGGCGATCCTTCTCGGCATGTTCGCGTTCGAGATACCTTGAATATGCGCGAATAATGTAGCATGCATCTGCACGACGATGATAAGAATATTGAGTTGAGATAAGAAAGAACTCACAGAGTTGAAGCAAGATAGGAACGATGACGTTGGCAATAACATAGCCCTGTGGATAGGTCTTGTAGACTTGAAGGGAATTACAGTAGTCAATCTTGGTTTGGTTATTTGTCCCGTCAAGGCAGTCGGCGAGGGATTGATTTCTTGTGGTGTAGAAGGTGACCAGATACCAAATGCCAGTTGCAAGTTGGAATGCAAGGGAGATGGCAAGCATGATGAAGAAGGTCTTGATGAATCTGTATTTTCGCAGGATAGCACCGATGAATCTTGTATTTGGGAGTAAGTATGAGGTGAGACATTTGCAGCAAAGGACATACCCCATCAAACTGATGAGTGCAACAATAGTGTATACTAAAGCGACAACGATGACAGTAATTTTCATGGTTTTTGCGAGGGTAACGGCTGAAAGAGCGATGAGATAAACTCTGGAGGTGAATGGAATGCTCACAGCTATTCTCGGCATCGTACCAAAGGGCCCACCATAAAAAGCCAGCTAGACCACCGCAGACGAGAAACTGCAGGAAGGAAATGACAAAAACACCGAATCTGAGGGGGAGACAACAGAGGAACTTGGCCATGGTAGGGAATGCCGTGTGCTGTCTGCGGCCTTATATATGTAGGAGATGAAACGCTGCCAAGGCGAGGCGGTGGTGCCGATCATTTGCACATGTTTGTCAACTGACCCGATATGGCCAAAGAGCACAGACTCCGGACGCGTCTTTTGTCTGGTCTCATCATGCAGAGGCATAGCTTCACCGCTCTCAACTCGACTTTCGTCGTTGACTCCGAATACCAGTTCGTCAAGGAACTTGGCCAAGGCGCTTATGGCTGCGTCGTCGCCGCTCGCCATCGCAGGTCTGGCGAAGGCTGCGCTATCAAGAAGATCACCAACATCAACACCAAGGTATGCGCGATCTGCATCGCATTTTTCCTCATCTAACACCTCCTTCAGAGAATTCTTACCAAGAGATGCTTGCGCGAGATCAGGTTGGTATCCATCGCCTACCTCGGTCTCCTTCCTTTTCTTATTTTTATCAGGCTCCTCCACCACTTCCGCGGTCACAAGAACGTTCGTGTGCGCGTATCTGGGCGCTTTGTTCCTCGATGATGCGATCTTATACAGATTACTTGCCTATATGACATGGACATCGTTTTCCAACCCACCGGCAACTTCGATGAAGTGTATCTATATGTGAGTGTTGACAACCATCAAGACAATTCACCAAATTCGTTTGTTCACAATATAGGAGGAGCTTATGGAAGCCGATCTGCACGCAATCGTGAGCCCGAAGTTATTCTGACGCGTCCTTAGACTAAAGCCCATTCTTCTCAGATCCGTTCTGGCCAGCCATTGACTGATGCCCACTTCCAGTCCTTCATTTATCAAACTTTGTGTGGCCTGAAATATATACACTCTGCAAATGTTTTGCACCGTGACCTCAAGCCTGGCAATTTGTTGGTCAATGCCGATTGCGAACTAAAAATTTGCGATTTTGGTCTAGCCAGGGGCTATACCCCTGGCGGTGGCACTTCCAGGGCTGCAGGAAATCAAGGATTCATGACGGAATACGTCGCTACCCGCTGGTATAGGGCTCCTGAAATCATGCTCAGCTTCGCTAACTATGTCCGTTTCGTTATTCTTTTTATTATTTTCTGCGTCTGATTTGCCTCCTATAAGTCCACCGCTATTGACGTCTGGTCAGTTGGCTGCATCCTTGCTGAACTGCTTGGTGGCAAGCCAATCTACAAGGGAAGAGAGTAAGTGATCTCACTACATTTTTCAACACCCAGTCTCTTGACTCTTTTCTAAAGCTACGTTGACCAACTCAACCAAATCCTCCATTACCTTGGGACACCCTCAGAGGACACGCTAAGACGCGTTGGATCCCCTCGTGTATGTCTTATTTTTCGGTTGTGCTGCATGGTTATTCTGACTCTTCTCTAGGCCCAAGATTACATTCGATCTTTACCTATCAAACCTCGTGTGCCGTTCTCCACGCTCTTTCCCCAGGCAAACCCACTCGCAATCGATCTCTTGTCCAAGATGCTGTGCTTTGACCCTGCGAGGCGTGCTAGTTGTGAACAAGCACTCAACCATCCATACCTTCAGGTTTGGCATGATCCCGCTGACGAACCCATTTGTGAATCTGTATGTGGTTCTAGTCTCTTTAATTGGGGAGAGAAATTCATTTTGGGTCCAGAAATTCGATTTTAATTTCGAGGAGGAAGATAGCATTGATGGAATGAAGAAGTTGATTGTTGCTGAAGTGAACGCCTTCCGGGCAGAAGTAAGAGCCCAGGCTAGGGCCGCTGGGCAAATTCGTCGTCAAGACAGGTCTGTTTCTTAACGAATTATTGATGTTTCTCAAATAATTTTTTTTGCAGCCTCCCGATTCCGACTCGAGACGAAATTCTTAGCTCCCCGGTCCAAGAATATGGCCCTCACAATGGGGCGACGTCCGGATTCACCACGAATTACGGGAATCAGCGTCTCCCTAGCCCAATCATGGATGATCCGAGTGAAGAGCTTGAACGTGAACTCGCTAATACTCACATCGGCCGGCGGTAGTTTATCTGCTCTGGGTCTTCAAAGGAAAGGTGGAACGGCGCCTTGAATGGTGGGAGTGGCAAGAAGATTTTGATTAAATACCTTCTGTAACATTTGGATCTCCAGATTACCCTTGGTTTCGAATTTTTGTAAAATTTATTTCCGGCTTGCAATGTATATGAACTAAATGTAACCAGGTGAATTTTTATTATAAGTTGCCCTGCTATGGATTGTGTAAAGGAAGAACAGAGTTGGCTTCGTCAAAGATCTGTGCTTCAGGGTGAACGTGAATATGGGGAGCTGAGTAACTGCAGTTGCCAAGTTAATCAAAGACCCGCAAGTGCTAGAGAAAGTATGGAATGCTGGGAAAGATCAAGAGACGCAGACAATATGAAGATTGAATGGCAAGAACAGAGTCTGCGTGGTCATTCTCAAGACAAATAACACTATGCCACGTCGCCTACACTTTCAACTTTGAGTATCCGTCAATGACGGCGACTGTTATCCTTGAACTATAGGTCTATGAGCCTCCAGATGAATCAATATCTGAAAATCCTTGGAGAGTTGAGACCAGAGACGTTGGAGTAGAGGCGGCTCCGCCTGGCTGGGAAACAGGAGACAGGAGACAGGAGACCGAGTTACGGGGAAGCTGGTTTGAATCGCCTCCGAGTCGCGAGTCCAGGACTTTCAGCTAAAATGGAGAGCCAAATTTGTCATGGCTGTGATTTGAGGCTGTACGATCAACAGTATCCTCTTCAGATCGTTGTTAATTGATTGTCTTCCTCACTGAGGAGGAAGAGATTCGATAACTTGAAGAAGGATGGCAACTGGAATACAAGCCTGAATAGAAAAGAGAAGAAAAAGAATAGCGCAGTGACAAAGTCCTGGCCGCATAACGAGCTGGCAGACCGCAGGTAGACTGGATGCCGGTCTATCTGCCATTGAAGGATAACCCCCATAGACCGGTTACTGGTCTAGACCGCAGGACACAAGCTGTCGCTGTGAGTGTCACCACTGTTAATGTTGGGTCTGCTTGGGAACACGGAATATCCATCAATGTGTTAAATACGCACCAAGGATGGACTCAAAAGCGAACTAAAGCCAGAAACAAGCTGAATACTTGTTGCCTCTCCTCGTCGAATTCTGCTCAGATTCTTTGCAGAGAATGTATAACCAATGCATTAAATTTATGTACGAACACGAATCCTGTTATGACTTCAGAGGGGATTAACCCGTGAAGTGAGCAAACACACCTTCTCCAGACCATCACTCAATGACACCCAGATGGTCCTCTTTTATTGTGCCAATTGCAAACTAAAAAAGTGAGCAATTCTGCTACAGATGTTGCTTGGCCCACTTACGATTTCTGTTGCGTCCACCCGGGTGCCCACGATTTTTAGCCGAACCTTAGTTCCTTTTTCAATTATCTAGGGGAATGAAGTCAACTACACACAGAACGGGCTCATAAGAAAAACAAACTTGATCCTCCGATGCGAACGAAGGAGGGTTTGATGTTGGATCATATTTCATGTCGGGATGGATGAGCTGTGAGTCCAGTTAGAGCCAGGGCAGTCAGCCGTATGTCCAGACGAACTTGTTGGGATACAAAGACCTGTAGTGGTCCTACATCTGCAAAAAATCCCATCTAGACTGTAATAAGTAAGGGTTATTCAAGAACAGGAGTTCAGCATACCTTGCTCACGTCTTTGACAACACCATCGACTACCTCACCCTTGAATGGCTTAAATACAATGGCTCGATACCGAGTCACGAATTCAGCTTGGCCACTACCGCTCACAACCATTCCTTTTCCAATGTCCAATATCGATACTACCGCAATAATATATCCGAATTGACCAGAACATGTGCCCTCAACGTCGGCGTAGAGTTTTGATTCAAGGTACTGTAGCATTCGGGGGCCAAAATATGAAGGGTGTAGTAGAATAGTGTGCGTCAGCTCTTTCTACATAGAGGATTTAATCTGGTTTTGCAAAGAAGGGAGGGTCGAATCTCACAATAAAGAACATGCTATTGATCTGGTGTGTGAACAAGAAAGAGATTCTCTGTCACATGATGTGGAATGGCACTTCGGTACCTTGGGAATAAAAAAGCCATTTAAATATTAGTACTATTTTGTCACTGTTACTTAAAATATAAATTTCAATAGAAAATATTTTTGTATTCATAAACTTTCACATCCTATTGAATACAGTTCTATATGAAATTTAAGTTGGCCTAGAAACCTTTTGTTACAATCAATTATTTATTATCTATATTAGGCCTTCCGAGAACCATTTTCAGTTGAAACAAAAATGATAAACAAAATTTAATTTTTATTAGGTCTTGAAAAGAAATTTAGATGTCATTTGCTACCTGAAATGGAATTGAAAATAAGAATTAATTTTATATTTAAAATATTAAACAAGATCAAAAACGTAGTTTAATTGTATGACAAGATTTCAAATAAAAATGTCTTTTAAATTTCGCGCCCACTCATCGCCCACCTGTCGCCCACTAACTGCCCAACTGAATGACAGAAAAATTATTCCTACAGGACGAGTGTTTAGAATTAGTACCATATTGTTTGAAGATGCACGTACACGCGAGAGATTCAGTAGTACTGCGTGATTTTTGTCGAAAGCCCACCGAGCATAGTGTGACGTAATCCACGCAGGGTCAACACCTTCCAACTGAGACGAAAGTGACGTGCTATAGACACGGGCAGGGAAATGCGGCCACTCCACGTAAGGGTCCACAAATCCAGGTAGCGCAGGCAATTGTTGTCGAACAGTGAAGGTGACTTTTCCATTGGGTTCGAAAATAATATGTTCAATAGAACCTGGTATAGGTTCTTGGGATTTGTTGCCTTTGGGATAGAACATGACCAAGCTATTACCGACATGAGTTGAAGATCGGCTATACATAGTCTGATTTACACTACATCGAGCGCGAAGTGCAACCTTGCAGGATTTAACGAAACCGCGCAACATCGCAGGTGTCGCGATATAGGCTGAATCGGCAGGCTTGTCGCCTTCGCCCACATCGTTCCCGAACGCTTTGTCAAACAAAATTTTGCATTCCTTTAAGATTGCAGGACAATCCGGACGGTTAATCCATTGCCGAAGTCGGGCGCCTTTCAAGAAAGACATTGCCATTGTAGCCTCGAGTTCACCATGCATGTGGTTATGGGTAATGCGTTGCAGGTGGCCAATCAACCGCTCGAAAGGGAAGCACCACCAGGACCGAGCGGGGCCAAACAGTCGAAGGAAATCATATATGTGAAAAGCCATATGTCCATTGATTGTATGATTACAGGACGGGTGAAGGTCCTTCAGTCCCAAAGTCCAAGACTTGAGGTACTGAAGATAGGCATCCATCCGATCGGGCGTCATGGTACGCAGACAGGCAGTGGAAACTGCACACACTAGATCCATGGTATGGTCGAGCACTGCACGTAGGTAAATGGCATCGGCACTCGACCTGTGAATAGTACCCGTGCCCCACAAGCTAATAAGTGCGATTGGTAGGTAAACCGTGGCCATTGTGCGCCATTCGTCGGCTTTGAGGGTGCCGGAAGATTTATCGCCAAATTTATGTGGAACAGATTGCAACCAGGATGGGGTAGCCATGTCATTTACAACCTCATGAATCCGGGCAAGGACCTGTGGAGTTGATATCCGTGGTGGGGGCTGCACTTCAGGCTTGAGAGGGAACTGGAGACGCTTTGGACGAGATCAGCCAACCTAGTCACCACCTAAAAATGAAGGAAACCTACCCATGAAATCAATGTCTGAGAATATTGCATCTTGGTTGGACGTTTGTCCAGCGGGATAGAAAGCCCGAGGCTCTCTGTAATATATATCAGGGGTTTTTTTTTCTTTCGTTCGAGGCGGGTAGTCAAGAGGGTGATGTTTGCTTGAAGAGGTTCGTCAAGTGGAGAAACAAGCTGGGCTTGGATCTGAGATATTTGCTTGACCTCATCCTCTGTCGCGTCCACAAGATTAACCGTCGTCGTTGACGTTGGTGATGGGAATGCATATTCAAATGCCACCACAGGTGCGGGCTTAACTTCAGCATCGGTTGTTGTGAGCTTGAGAACTTTGCGGAAGTGGAATTGTGCAAGACCCTCGAGAAGGCAATGCATCGGGTCGACGACAAGCATGCGAGTTGGGTTCCAGTACGGAAGACGCCATAGTTCAGTCCAACGGATGCCATATTCAGAAAAGAGCCCTTCTTGTGATTTCTGAGTTGCGGCAGCCTTCCACTGCGCTGCTCTTTGGCGCACGATAGTACAATCTTGAATAGACCATTTCTCACAGTCGGTCCTACCAATCGTCGATTTATGATAGCAGTCGCACCTTGTGCAAAGGAAATGGCTTGAGTGACCTGCTGACTGATTGAATTTACGTGCAGCTGGCAGATCACAGACTGCAGTAGCAATGGCGCTACAGGTGTCTCGACCAGTGGGGTGGTTTGCTGTCTGAGTAAAATGAACTCGCCGTTCCCATGAAACGAGAAACTGATCGACAACGGGCCTAACGTAGTGGTTGAGTTCGGTCAGATGAGGCTCATTTGGGCCAGGGATGACAGCGGCAAGGTACATGTATTCACGTTTATAACGAATATCAGCAGGAAGATTGAGGCATGCTGCCGCAATAATCCCGCTAGAAGCCTTTGCACCACGGAGAGTCATGCCTTCCGAGGCGAAAAAGTCCACGTTGATAGCAAAAAGATATCGCCCTTCTTGACCAGGTCTATCAACAAAAAGTTTGCCAACTTCGGGCCCTTCGAAAGTTCGCATGAATTCGGCATCGAAAACATCGGAAACAAAGGTGGGTGGTTGTTCGTTTCGTCTAATGGAAGCCACAAGATCATCACAGCGACGGTCCATGACACTTTCCAGGTCCTTTTGAGACAACAGGTTGGCCAAATAGTCATGGAAGTCGGCCACTATATATGGCTTCAGAGGTTTTGGCGATGATACCCCATCATCAGAGATTGAATCTTCAAGAAGCGGGCTACCGCAAGCATCGGAGTCAGGATACGGATAATTTTCGCAGGTAATAGGGTACTGCGGAACAGTGGAACCAGGAAGAAATGTAGGAGGGTAGGTGCAATGGCACATTGGACAGACCGCAAATGTCGTCGTCTTTCCATTGAGGTCAAATCTGGCCAATATTGTCTCGACAGTTGACGGAAGCTGGTCCAAAATTGAGAATTGCCTGGCATTTGGATGCACTTTGCACGCCCAGGCTAAAAGGAGTCGAATAACGTTGAGGATAAAATCTCCCATTCGGCGGCTAACTCCCATAATGGTTGAGCAGATAACAAGTAAGAACATCACTAATTGGGCCAGTGGGTTGTAGTTATTTATTGGGAGATCAAAGAGATGGTCTGAAAATCTCAGATTAGTAAGTTATGGTATAGATAAAAATTGAACATACCAGTGGAGTAAACGAGTGGTCCATCAACAGATAGTGGGCATCGGGCGTGTAGCTCAGGCAACTGAGCATCAATTTGTGTAAAAAGTCGAGATATCGTTTCACGCCGAGAATCGATGGTCACAGCCGTTCGCTTGACGCTCCTGAAGGCAGAACGAATGACAGCAATATCCTCTTCAATCGCTTGGACACCAGCACTATTGTCTACTATCGCAAGTCGATTCAAGATTTCATTTGCGCGACGCTCAACAACATCAAAGGTGGCATGAGCTTTCCTAGTAAGGTGATTCTTTTCGCGTTTCTCTGTACGAGCCGTGAAGCGCGATGAGGGTGCAGATCGCAAGGATGGTACAGAGTTGAGGTAACAATCTCCCGGAAGAGTCGGAGACATTGGAGGTGATGTTTCAGAAGATTCCTTCGGAAGAGTGCCTCGTGGTATTGAAGTGTCTATGAGTGATGCATTGCTCCTGAGAGTTCCTTCTCTCTTTGCGCGAAGGAGGTGTGCGGATTGTTCAGAAAACAGGATATCTCGGCCATCGGGATTTATATCGCTGCAGATAACGCATACACAACGGAAAGTCTTGCGTCTGCCAGGCATTGCTCAGTGTATCAATACAACTGAGATGTCCAATGTGTTGTATAAGTTTTTAGCATACAAGATCTCGATGTATCAATACAATCGAGAAATTGGGAGGATGAGCTAGTGCCGGTGGGCGACGGAGGTGGTTTAGATGTAATAGACGTGGCAATGAGTTCTGGCTGAGAGGAATCCTTAAGAAGGCGGCAGAGCATACAAGACGAAGGGCAAATACTAATGGGAACGGTCAATATAAAGGAACAATTATTGTACGAGACCCATACCTGATGACGAACCGCAAGAGAAGGAGGGATTTCGAAGACGGAGGGATGGCATTTTGAGGGCGTTGAGTACAAGGACAATTGTTGCCTTGTAGTTTAAATCCATTGTATCAATACAAATGAGAAGTGAAGAACATTTGCTGTATCAATACAAGCGAATGATATATAATTGGGTGTTCGTCGTATCAATACAGAGCGGGGATGTCGGTGGGCGACGAAGACGGGCGCTGGTACTAGTAGGTGTGGGATTGAAGCCAAGGGTCCTTGTATTACAAATCAAGAGGACGAAATTGGCGGTGAGGAGCCGGTGAGGAGGATGGTCGTCGTTGTAAGGAACAAGATGGCGGAGTTGGAGATGTAAACAATCAAGCCTTTACAGAGGTCCCAGGAATCCCGAACAGGGACTTCGGAAGCGTGTTGAAGCTTGAAGGGCCGAAAGCTCATTGCGCAAGAGAAGATTTGCCGTATCAATACAGGCAAGGGATGAATCGATGACAGTGCATATGACACGTCCAAGTGTCGAGTTCGCTGACGACGATGGTGTAGGTAAGAGTCGGAGACGGAACTTGTCAACAACGGAACAATCCACCGCGGACTTATACAGGGATTGTTTTTTTGCGTCGCACCCGCTGTCTGTCTGCTCCCTTGTATCTATACAGGGAACTTTGTTGACGTCGAATACTATCCGTCCGATTATCTTGCCCATGGATCCAGAGCCGCAAGGCTTTGCAAAGCGTGCTGCCGCCTCACCGGTCAGACTCCTTGATGTCAATCACCAGTATATTCATTCGACGAGAATATCTCTATATCGATGTTAAGTGTTGGAACAGCCAAAGCCACAACCACCTTCAGTCTTGCGTCGCGTATATGCCCGACCGGTTCTATCACACTCTTCCTTGGTCGTAATCATCCTTATCTCAACCTCATCTATGCTCTCCAGTTCCCCTTCCGGACACAACTGTCGAGACAATATTGGTGAGATTTGACTTCAATGGGAAGACGACGACATTTGGCCTGTCCAACGAGCCATTGTACCTACCCTCCTCAAACCCTCAGCCAATATCGGCCTTCACACCTACTCCGATCTCGTTGAAATTGACTTTCCTCCGCTTGCAATTTTGGGAACCGCTCACTTTGACCTATACGCGCGTACTGGGCTTCTGCCAGAGGACTGAAGACATAAGACGGTTGATCAATGAGGGTGTACTTGATCATGAGAATCACGGAATCCAGGCTTTGGGCTTCCAACACACTCAAATACCTGTGTTGAAGTCAAATCGAAGTCAATTACATTTATGCTGACTGGGGAGACCCGTCGTGAAAGTGAAAAGGAATAAGGAATACAGGCAAAGTTACACACAACTCGGTGGCAACACCACACTTTACCGCTGTACCAATACTCATAAAAGTTGAATGTAACAGGATATTTTCAGCCTATTTAAATATTATCTCAGGGTGCATACTTAAGAGAAATGTACAGGAAGTCTTGAGAAAGCAAGGACAAAGACTAGGAATTTGGATTCCGATTATACCTTGAAACTGCTGTAAATATACATGACTTTGTTAAGAGCAGAACGGAAGGAACAACGAACAATGTCACTTGGAGAATACTTCTTTCCTTGTATCTTCCTCCTGTGAGCAGTGCGTTGCTGCAGAAATAATTGCATGGAAAGAAGGTTTGTCGACGGCCGTCTCAAAGCCTTCCACAGTTATTACGATCATGAAGTAAAAAGAATTGATGAAAACTCACTAGATCCGACAGTAATGGATGAACTTGATTGCGTACGCCCAGCCACGTGTTGGCTGATTGTTGAGTGTACGGCCGAACGAATTTCGTCAAGAGAAAAGTGTGCCGGGACGTGAATAACTCTAGGGGGCATTGGCAACGAATAGTGAATGATAACGGGGACAGTGTCTTTATGGTCGACCGACATGGTGGCTCGCAATCAAAGAAGAACTTGGGTTGTATATAGTAATATTAATATGTAACTGAGTTTGAAAATATAACTATGTACAAATAAAAGTAACTCGAAAGTTTTTTTCCATGGAAAGTCAGGTGACACATGAAACGAGTCTATAGATCTAGAGCGCTGGACCCTGGTATGTACTCTGGTCTGAATATTGTTGTAGCTCGATCGCCTCAAATGGGCCTGGGACATGTCCCCGCGCAAACTCGGTACCCCAGGCCTCTGGGTCAAATCGAAAGGTACTTTCTGAATTGTCATTATCTAAACATAATCGACAAAGTGGGCCACGTCTCTGGTCAGATAACCGCATCCGCAAATGGCGTACATCTTCGCACAAGGTCGTGGCCCATCTTGACTTTGGCCCGTCCTATACCCATTTTTAATTTACATTTCCCCCTTCCACTCTCTCAATTTTTGTTTTTTAATGAATACAGCACATTTTCTTTTTTTGGAGGCTGTGTGAAAATCGGAACGTATCATCTTGTTGTCGTCTTCCGTCTAGGTCTCTTATGTTAATGAATTTGAAGAATTTCAGCTAGTAAACTATTGCAATTACATATGTACTAATACCAAACAAATCAAGATCAACTTGATATAAGATTGAGAGTATCCCTAAAATTTACGATACTCGACTTTCGAGGGAAGACGACGACGCAAGAACAGCGGAGACCTGCAGATTCTGCTAAAGAATAAGGACATTCAGATCTACATGAATGGAACTCACCGTCGCATCAACCAATCAGTCCGTTTCGCATCTCCACTACGCAGATTCACGTATGATGCCTTTGATCCCAGACGCATAACAATAACATCGCCTCGAATAGTTGTGGTGGCATCTTGGACCATGGTTGTGAGGCATCGGTTTGCCTGTAAGCAACAATGACGCTTGTAGAATACCATGAAGCAATGTGCACGGCGGCCTTCGTGAATAGTAACTGCACAATTGTGTATATATGGCTGAAGCTGTAGTTCGCCGAGGTGATTTTCGGGAAAGGGAAGACGAGTGTGGACTGAGGAGGGACATGTTTGTCGGGAAACCACAGAGACGTAACATGGCGAGGATGATGCCGATGGGTATAAGCGTGAGCGAAGACGTGTTTCATGGGACTTGTTAGAAAAAAATTCAGTCCGCTTGTCGAGATATAACAACTTAGTGGACTTACCGTTCGTGACTGAGGGAAGAACAAGCGAGTGCTGACCATGTTGACTATGAATGATATCTGGTGCAGTGGGTAGATATGTGCGAGGAAACAATTGGGTGCAATCATTTCCTGTTTTGGAATAAGCACAATGGCGTCGCCCACCGACTTGGTAGCGACTGATGAATGCCGAAAAGCGGAGCATACAATAATTGTGTGCTTCATTCTTGCATTTGGAGGATTCATTCTTCGGATTTGTCTGCTTTTGTGACAGGGTGCAGTCATCCCTTTCTGGTCTAGCGGTGAGAACGTCGCCCACTAATAGCTCCAATAGAGGTGCCACCTAGAGCCCTCAACAATTGGGCGAGGGCTTGCCCATGGCAACGCCATTGTACCGGACCAAGTCTAATAATCTAGGAGGCAAAAGTTCTCCCAGAATACACCACCCACAATGAAAGAAATCATCCCGCTTTTCAATCCCGACAGTGCTGACGAAGACGACGTGGAAATGAACGACGACGAAAGTGGTACTCCTTACGTGGAGAATATCACTCCTGTACCAAAAGGGAATGCAACTGCTGGAGAGGTCGTTCTCTTCCGTCACATTTCCGACAATCCTCTTTTGAAATCTGGACCCTTTCCCCAGCGTGCCTCGAATATCCAAGAGCACAGAAATGACACGGAAATGGACAACAATGATGGTGCCTCTCATCCAGAGAGCATTACAGCTGCGCCGCCGCAGAGTACAGATGTCGGTGCTGGAACGGTTGCCCTTTTCCATCGCAATCCTGACAGTCCCCTTTTCAAACATGGAACTAAGACAATAATCAGACACCTCAACCTCCATTTAGGTTTAGGGAAGCTAATCAGCTCCTCAATAAACAGCTCCAAGCCCAGCAGGGGTTGCTCAATACCCAGAACGAAACCATCCGGGATGCACAACACATGTTATTGGAGTTTAAGAAGATGAGGGAGGAAATGACCAAAGATTGAACTCTAATTCTCTCAGAAGGTCGCGGGGAAGATCGAATGCGGTATTGCTCATGATAAGGAATGACGCTTCGGCAAGAAGAGGCTCCGATGGTGCAATGGCGACGGAGGTTTCAAATCCAGGGTCCACACGTAGGCAAACACGCAGGTGTCTCTCAACAAGGGTCTTGTCCATGTCCCGAGCACGCCGACCGAACTCCAACGGGATACGAACGGATATGCATGCCATCCTTTCTACATGAAATAGTTCTTGAACGGATTCTGGGGAGGATGGGAAGGCCTTGCAAAGTAATTTCTCTCCCGCGAACTTGACGATCGATCTCTGGATGTCTTCGTTGCCCTTCAAATGTCTAGTTGCAAATCTAATAACATCAGTTGTGCATTACAATGAACAACAACTGTACACTTACAAGGGTCGAGACAGGCTCGTCATGAACCTTAGCGAGGCGACCTCTTTAGAGTCGTCAGCCTTTTCAGCCAGCTGGTCATATCCGAGTTCACAAAGGGGGGTATCAATTTCAACAAAGTCTTCGAGACCCTTGGTCATAAAGAGCCGAAATTTAGCCGCTAATGAGCCCGAATCAGCGGAAAGGCCATAACCAGCTAGTTTGGCATTGATTTGGTTTAAGTAACGGAGTAAGATGACAAACAACGCGCATAAAAATGCGCCAGCACGAGTAAGGGCCTCTATCTTCGTTTTGCTTTGGAGAAGCCAATCGCGCACATCACTATCAGGAGGAGGAAAGCCTAGTGCGGAGGTCAACAACTTGGATAACGATGAAAGTCAATTCAGACATTACCATCCGGCTCCATACGGAGATTCAGAGGTACGACTAAATGTTTTTTGGAAAGTTCGTCGATTGCGCGGGACTTTCCCATTCCTGAAGATTGGACGATCGAAGTGTATCTGGCATAGGTGTCCATTTCAGAGACAGAAAAGGCCACTATATGGTTGTATAGAAGATCGTCCGCCTTGCCCACATATGTAACGTCCCATGACTCCAGGTTGATTTTGAGATCTTGATGATTGACAAGTTGCGTTTCCGTGATAAAGACCTTTTTCAAACAAAGGCTCGATGCCATCGCCTAGGTTGAGGAGTGATCGAAATCAAGTAAGCTCGCGGAAGACTCTCCCCAGGGCAGTCTACAATGATGATTGGATTGCAAAACAGAGTCGGCTGGATAAACGCATGTCGAGTTCAGTGAATCAATTCAACTGAGCAATATCAGGAGAAAGAGGGCATTCAGTGAATCAATTCAACTGAACACTTCAAAGAGGTGGATTGGCAGCCAGATAATGAGATAGGGAGGAGGTTTGTTCATTGAATCAGTCCAAATAGGTGAAGTGGCCATGGAGCGTGAAGCTTTGAAGGTTGGCGCTGTGTAGGCAATGGTGTTAGACTACATTCTATGAGGAGAAGGGACAAAGAGCACTTACTCATCGCGATCGGGCACCGAGGTTATAATTCAGCAAGGTTAAACTCGCTATATCAACACGAGCGAGTGTGGAAAATATTCGCCGTATCAATACACGCGAATAAAAGGAATCAAAGGAGACTTGAAAGTTCGCCGTACCAATACAGACGAGGTGGTTGGAGTCGCTGTATCAATACAAGCAATGAAGAGGGCACTGGTTGTGGGCACGTTGGTGATAACAGACGCGTGGAGCTTGAAGTGTTCGCCGTACCAAATACTGACGAGCAGGATAGTTTTGGGGTGGCGGAGGAGTCGGTCAAACGAGCAGTGGGCAATGACGGAGGGCCGTGGCTGTGGCTGTGTTGGGCGAGTGGGTGATAACAGGGGTGTGGAATGGTCAACGGTTTGATGTGGAGGGTCGAGGACGACAGCGAGGACGACAACAAGATGTAGGAAGTCGGTTGGAAGCAAATTGAAACGAGCTGCAGTCGACCGCCGATCACGAGGATGATTTCAAAGTCCGTCGACTATGACTTGACCGAGGCTTCGTTCCACACTCTACTCATCTGAATTGATTCGATGAGTAGACCTGTGCAATCTTGACTTCCAACTGGTTTAATCGCTTGCGCACTAGAGAGATATGTCCTTCACACTGTGCACGTTCTTCTACTCATCTGAATTGATTCGATGAATAGAGCTACGCAATCTTAACTTCCGCTCATTTGGATTCCCCCAGCAGCGTTCCTCCTCAGGCCTCTGCTCCTGGCGGATTCACTACCTACGCCATGACGAGTATTTAATATTTAATTCCCGACCTCATCGAACCATTGATATTTTACTTGCCTACCTCTCCCATTCGACTTCGCCACTGCCACCTTCGTCGCCCACCGATACGACAACATCCGGCTCGCTTGTATTGATACGGCGAACACTTTCTCTATTATTCGATTGTATTGATACAGCGAATATTCATCACTCTTGACAATGAATTTAAACTACAAGGCAGCGAATCCGTTGTCAAGCCACCCATGTTTGTTGTCCTTGTACTCGACGTCCTCAAAATGCCATCCCACCGTCTTCGAAGTCCCTCCTATACATTGACTTTCTTACGATCCGTTAACTATTCCTCTATTTTGACCGGTCCCGTTTGCATTTACCCATCTTCGATTTTTTTGCGACATAACCCACCTCCATCGCCCGAAGACTTCCACGAGTTGTCGGACCTCTCAGTTGTATTGATACACTGAGCAATGCCCAGAAGAGACAAGACTTTCCGTTGCGTATGCATTATCTGCTGCGACAATAATCCTGATGGACGAGATATCCTGCTATCTGAACGGACAGCGCACCTCCTTCGCGCAAAGAGAGAAGAGTGAGGTATCGCCCATGAGTACTTCAATCCAACGAGACACTCTTCCGAAGGAATCACCATCAACATCAACACCTCCAATGCCTCCGACTCTACAGAAAGATTGATATATTGATATCTCGACTCTTGTGTGTCGTCCTCCCCATCTATGCCCTCCCCATCGCGTCACGCGGCTCAGGCTCATGCCACCTTCAATGTTGTTGAGCGCCGCGCAAATGAAACCTTGAATCGTCTTGCGATGGTAGCAACAGTAGTGATGTTTGGAACAGAAGTTACAATTGTGTTACGCATCGTACGCCCAGCTTCAGCAGCTCCAACCTCTGCCGGGCTGTCTCTAAAAAATTGTCATTCTCCTGCTTCAACTCTTCAAATTTTTCTTCTCCATGTCGCAACACCGCCTCCAGATTTTTAACTTCTTCCCGCTGGCTCTCCCAGCTCTGCACGATTTTCATCGTCCTCTCGTATATTTGCTCACGCATCTCTGGCGGTGTCCACCGCCATGCAGAATATATTGCATCGGGGATCCAAGGCACGCTGTCAGCGACCATGGGGACTATGGCGTGAATCCCCGTACTGATAGCGCTGGTGCTGGTTTCGTATTCTTTAATAATATTAAAACTCAGAGACAGAGAAACGCGATATAGAATTTACCCCTTCCGATGATGATGGAGGACGTGTTAATCACCTCGTGCCAACTTGTGAGATTGCCCGCTGTCGCTTGTTGACATATTGTCTGTTGGGTTTCATCGACACTGGAAGTGGGCGGAACACTTGCGATGACAAGCGGCCTGGGGTTCACGTAGTGAATGGTGAGAGGCAGTTGCGACATGGTGAGGAAAGGCGTTCCGAAGCGCACAAGTGCTATTTACCTCCTCGGATTAATTCACTACCTGATATGGCAGTGATTGTGGCTTGGTCTCCCGAGGTTCCAGAGCCACGGTACCTCTTACAGTGAAATCCTTGACCCACCCCTGATAAGGAAACCCATCAGTTTTAAACCGATAATCCATATACCTTCAGCCTGAACGCTTTGCCGAGAGGTAAACACATTCTCATCACGGGGGTTTACCCGCATGGGTGGGTACGGCATCGAGGGTTAAGCGGGTTAATTTTATCTTCTCTTGCTTGACGTGACGAGTGGGGGGGCATTGACTTAAACCGGCTCGACTCTGATATCGGTGGGATCTCATTCATTGCGCAACCTTTCTGTTTGAAAATGGCCGCCGTACAGCTATTTTCTCTTCCTTTCATCCTGCAGTTTTCCTCCTACCAATCTTGCATAATCCGCAATTCCACCTCCCTTGAAATACTCCACCCTCTCTTCCATTGTGACAAAGATATTCTGCTGCGGAGCGGGCCCAGCAAGGCATTTAGATCCTCCTAACAAAAATATGCCAACCTTCCTTTCTTAACACTGCTGAGTTCGAAATATGCGATAGAAGGCGATAGATCTCAATGAACCACGACAGATATTACCATATCGGGAAGAGCGATCTCGTTGCATGCCTTATAAATAGTTAACCTACGACTTTGAAGCGCACCCGATGTCTCCTCAAGATGCGCCTCACGTCAACCTCCATAGCTCACACGCCACTCACATAAACGAAACATCTATCTCTGCTACTAGTGACATTCGTAACCAAGTCTACGACCACACCGTTTCAGACCTTAAAGGGCACCAGGTACCCGACGCTTCCTCAATTATTCTCTTATCTAGTGAGTTTTTCATAGAATTTCATACTTTTTCCCTGAATAAAATCCCTAAGGCTTCAATGGGACAGATAATACCTATGGAGAGTTTGCAGAGGGCGCTTCTGGAGCATTCCACGCTGTGGTTCCCTGGATGTCCAACCTTCCAGTTGAACCCCCACTTCCCGATGAAGGACTGGATCGGCCCGAATTCAAGCAGGCGTTGACGGCATTATTAAAACGCGGGTTTGATGGAGCGTTGGCACAGCACGACGACGTTGTAAACCAGAAGATCAGCGAGTTAGAGAGGAAAGCGAATGATTTACAGAAAATGATCCAGGAAGAAGGCAAGCGTTATGCCCTAGAGTCCTCCAAATTGCAGTACGAAATGCAGGCGCTGGAAAGCAGGTTTTATCAGGGGCAGTAATTTTAGTGTACTCGTCTACAGCCGTTTTTGTATAGCCTATTTCATGAAATTTCGGGTCGAAAGAGATCACAAATCGGACCGTGATCACCTGACTCAGTGACTGCAGTGTTGATCATGATCAAGGTCCGTGACTCCGTGACTCCGCCCACTCATCTGAATTGATTCGATTGAGTGGCTTGGGTCTTTCGACGCCCTGTTCAGCATTTGGGTTTATTTCTCATGTCTGGCCGTCTATTCACTGCCGAGTCGAATTCTGTCGACTTTCGACTTTCGTCTTTCCTCACGCTCATTTGGATTGATCCAATGAACAAACCCCCTGTCTATCTCGTTCTTTCCTTGTCAAACGTTCAGTTGAGTTGATTCACTGAAATGCCCTCTTTCTCCTGTCCACTTGCTCAGTTGAATTGATTCACTGAACTCCACATTCTCACCACAAAAATCAAGGGGTTATCCATGTTACTCAAGTCAGTGAGCCCTACTACACGATACTCCTTCCAGCGGCCTGGGTATACTCGACCCATATGAAATCCCTATCGCGTTTGTCTCAAACTCATCCATTCGAAAGGCTCCGTCGATATCTCTAGCCTGCGCTTTTCCAGCCTACTCCGTTTTGCAATCCAATCATTATTGTAGACTGCCCTTGGGAGACCCTTTGGTGGGGTCTCTCGCGAGCTGTCATCATTTCGATCGCTCCTCAACCTGGGCAATGGCTTCGAGCCTTTATTCGAAAAAAGGTCTTTATCACGGAAACGCAACTTGTCGATCATTGAGATCTCAAAATCAACGTTACGGCGCCATGGCATCTTGTGAACACGGTAGATGGTAGAACCCGTCTGCTCGTCAACCTCGCTTTCATCGGAACTTGTGCCCTCTTCGCCCAAAGTTTTGGTCAAT